>CETQ01053386.1_pt1 | contig 112959 bp, 93 predicted proteins | sample 531261 | NCBI WGS metagenome assembly CETQ01 (sample SAMEA2622376, study PRJEB7988) | marine metagenome | biome: marine biome (ENVO:00000447); feature: surface water layer (ENVO:00002042); material: "saline water (ENVO:00002010), including plankton (ENVO:xxxxxxxx)" | depth 5 m
TATCAGCTGGCTCCTCAATTACCAATTGCACTTATTATGCGAAACCGCGCTTCTTTAAACCCGGCCTATCGTCAGCGCCTTTACCAGAGCCAGCCCGGGCAAGGCTTCCAACACCTGCCAGGCAGGAGGTAGCACATACTGACTCCAGGTAAACCGCCGGTATCTTTCGGGTATAACAAAGAAGAGGGTCTAAAGACCCTCTTTAATAAACCCCAACCAGACCAGGCATTACTCTTTATTAAGCGATGCAGGCTCCGCAGAAGCCATATCCGGTACAGATACAGTCCATTCATTACAGCCAGTAAAGGTGATCTCACCTTCTGGTCGGTCAATACCAAACCGAATAGAACCACTACTGATGCCAGAACCGTCTTCACAAAGGGTCAGTTGCGAAGACTCGAAGTAGATATAACCGTAATCCGGTAAAAAGACACCGCCATCAAAGATATTAAAGCGATAAACAGGGCCTCCCGCAGTAATCATCACCTGAGGCTCCGGCATGATATCGTCTGAACCTGAGAAGCTCATGGTAAATTCAACCAGGGAATCTCCGGAACGAATCTGTTGATTGACGGTTGAATCCACACTCACTGTATCGATATTTTCACGCTCATCATCGACCGTACGATAGCTCAGTTCACCATCCATGCGGATGCGATATTCCTGCTCCCCCACGGTGACAGTGAAGTCACCTTCCATCGTACCTTCTGCGGTTTCATCGTAATATGAATCTTCACCATCATTGTCTCGGTTATAGCTGCGCGAAAATTCAACGCTGGCTGAGCCATTATAAGTGGCAGACTCCGCCGGAGTTTCCGCCAGTAACCGCATATCGGCATAAACATACTCACAGTAATCATCGTAAGTAACGCTTGTACTGGTATTCAGTGAACCACCGTACTGATAGCCTGATGCATCATTACCAGTGCTTTCAAATTCATCTTCGCCGTAGATGACTGTTGCCTCAGCTGTGCCACCACACTCGCCGACATCGGACGCAGTAAAGGTTTCATCGATTGGATACCCATCACGGGATTCGGTCTCCAGGTCAAGCATGGCTGCCGGCTGTACTGAATCAGCGAAGCGGTTTATGCCTAACATCATAAAGTCCCTTATGAAAGGAATGTTATACAATGACTGCTCATCTTCAATCTGCTCAAGCACATCGGGATAGGAAATTGACTGAGTATAAGGGCCAATTTCCTGACTCAACATCTGCAGATAGAAAAACTCGCCAACCTGTTCAGCGATGGCTTCGCGGTTTTCATCAGTCACTTCAGCGTCTCCGGTTTCTCCGCTATATACCAGCGTACGTAAACCAGAATCAGACGAAGAACCGCTGCTGTCGCCGCCACAACCGGCCAGTATCAGAGAGCCGCTGACGACTGCAAGATAAGCCAGAGCTTTAGTTTGTTTATTGATTGCTTTCATCGTACTTCCCTTCAGGTGTTTTTGATTTTAAATATGCCCATCAATTCTTACCGGCCATCGCTTATCTATTATCAGCTATATCATTAATAGCAAGACTAAAATGGCCAACAGACTATGGGCGGGGAATTTAACGACTAATTCCAAATTCGTAAACAAATAAAAAAATGATTAAATGACAATTTTTGTCACAATTAAAAATAAAAAATTTTAAAAAAGAAGAAAACATTTTTATCAATAAAAAATATCCTTATACATCCCTTATAAACACTGATGTTTATTAAAAATAAAAATATCATTAATAACTGACAAAATTTGTCACTCAATAAAATTATTAAAAATGAAAATTTTGTATCCGGTAAGCATTCCTTTCATTTACTTTTTTAAAAAATAAAATTAGTGGTACATGCGTTCAGGATTTTATTTTATTTCTGTACGCAAGCTCCGATAAAAAATAGGCGGCCTCTTCCTGACTTACTGACTATCTGTCAATGAATTTCAATCAGACATAAAAAAACCGCCCGAAGGCGGTTTTTTACTTCACTGAATCCGTGAAATATCAGGCAGGCTGCTCAACACCTTTCATGGTCAGTTTCACACGGCCTTTCGGATCAACGTCAGCCACGTGTACGTTTACAACCTGACCTTCTTTCAGGTAGTCAGAAACGTTTTCAACGCGCTCTTCGCTGATCTGAGAGATGTGCAGCAGGCCATCTTTACCTGGCAGTACCGTAACGAATGCACCGAAGTCAACAATCTTGCTGACGGTACCAGTGTAGGTAACACCGACTTCGATTTCAGCAGTGATGCCTTCAATCATTTCTTTCGCTTTATCAGCAGACGCTTTATCTGCTGCGAAGATTTTGATTTCACCATCATCGTTAATATCAACGGAAGCACCGGACTTCTCGGTAATGTCACGGATGGTTGCACCGCCTTTACCGATCACGTCACGGATCTTGTCAGAAGCGATCTTCATGCTGGTCATGGTCGGAGCGTTTTCAGACAGCTCTTTACGTGGTTCAGCAATCACAGCATTCATCTGCTCAAGAATGGTAAAACGGGCTGCTTTGGCTTTTTCCAGCGCGATTTCCATAATCTCTTCAGTGATGCCTTCGATCTTGATATCCATCTGCAGTGCAGTGATACCTTCGTCCGTACCGGCGACTTTAAAGTCCATATCGCCCAGGTGATCTTCATCACCCAGAATGTCGGTCAGAACCGCGAATTTTTCGCCTTCTTTTACCAGCCCCATGGCGATACCGGCTACCGGAGCTTTCATCGGTACACCGGCATCCATCATCGACAGAGAAGCGCCGCATACAGAAGCCATAGAAGAAGAACCGTTGGATTCAGTAATTTCAGAAACCACACGGATGGTATACGGGAATTCGTCATGAGATGGCATCATGGCCTGAACACCACGACGGGCCAGACGACCGTGACCAATTTCACGACGGCCCGGGGCCCCTACACGACCGGCTTCACCGACGGAGAATGGCGGGAAGTTGTAGTGGAACAGGAAAGGATCATCTTTCGTGCCATGCAGAAAGTCGATCATCTGCGCATCACGGGCAGAACCCAGAGTGGTCGCAACGATGGCCTGAGTCTCACCACGGGTGAACATGGCAGAACCGTGCGTGCTTTTCAGAACGCCGGTTTCGATGGTCAGCGGACGAACGGTATCGTTGTCACGACCGTCGATACGTGGAGCACCGTCAATAACACGCTGACGGACGACTTCGTATTTCAGCTCACCGATCATGTCGGCGATTTCGTCTGCAGAGAAACCTTCTTCATCTTCACCGGCCGCCAGTTTTTCTATTGCAGCCGCTTTGATTTCATCCAGTTTTCCGTAACGCTCCATTTTGTCTGAGATAGTGTAAGCTTCGCCGATTGCAGCGGCCACTTCAGCCTTAACCGCTTCGTACAGAGGCTTATTCTGTGCTTCGGCAGCCCAGTCCCAACGCTCAACCTTCAGTTCTTCAACCCATTCACTGATCGCTGTGATCGCAGGCTGAAACGCTTTGTGTGCAAAGAGTACCGCACCCAGCATTTCGTCTTCGGTCAGTTCGTCGGCTTCGGATTCCACCATCAGTACCGCATCTTTGGTACCGGCCACAACCATGTCCAGCAGAGAGTCTTCCAGCTGAGAGTATTTCGGGTTGAGGATGTAACCTTCATCTTCGATGAAACCAACGCGGGCACCACCGATAGGACCATTGAAAGGAACGCCGGAAACAGACAGGGCTGCTGATGTGGCGATCATGGCGCAGATATCCGGATCAACGTCTTTTTCAGAAGACATCACGGTCAGGATAACCTGAACTTCGTTCATGAAACCTTCCGGGAACAGAGGACGGATCGGACGGTCGATCAGACGGGACGTCAGGGTTTCTTTTTCAGAAGGACGCGCTTCACGCTTCAGGTAACCACCAGGGATGCGGCCGGCGGCGTACATTTTTTCCTGATAGTGAACAGACAGCGGGAAGAAGTCCTGACCTGGCTTGGTGCTTTTCGCAGCCACAACAGTCGCCAGAACCTGGGTTTTACCGATAGTAGCCAGAACAGCGCCGTCAGCCTGACGGGCAACGCGGCCGGTTTCCAGAATGACGGTGTCTTCGCCGAACTGGAAGGTTTTTGTGTTAGCAACAGGTTTTGTGCTCATACAGTATGTTTTTCCTTAAATATTGAATCACTCTGCGCACTGCAGGTGCTTCTAAGGATTGGCTCTTTTGTGCCCGGATGGGCAAAAAGCCAATGGTTAGAAGCACCACCACATTACTCGATGTGGGGTTGGCACCACAGTTGTGCAGGAAAGTTTTTTGAGAGATAGCGATCAGCCAGATACAACAAAAGCCCCGGAGGGCTTTTGCTGCAGAAAGAGATCTTAGCGACGCAGACCCAGACGTCCAATCAGACTGGTATAGCGGTCAGCATCTTTACGCTTCAGGTAATCCAGCAGTTTACGACGCTGGTTAACCATGCGGATCAGACCACGACGGGAGTGGTGATCTTTACCGTGCGCTTTGAAGTGGTCCTGCAGGCCAACGATGTTGTGGGTCAGCAGTGCAACCTGAACTTCAGGAGAACCAGTGTCACCTTCAGCAACCTGATACTCTTTTACAATCTCAGCTTTCTTTTCAGCAGATAATGCCATCTTTCATACTCCGTAGAATGTGCATCAGGCAGAGCCTGACGGTTTAAAAAGCATTCCCACCGTGCACATTAACAGTGGTATGCGTGCGCCTCACGGCGCAGTTAAAAACGGGTAGTCAGCGGCTCAGAGCTGAGGCAGCGTTACCTGCATCAGACGCCGGGCCCTGATCACGCCACCTTCGATACAGCCAATGCCGATCATTTGGCGAACCCCGGATTCAACGGCCCATAATTGTACAGACGTTGCATCCCCCAGGCCAGTCTTTATCGTCTGGCCAAGCAGCATTTTAGCAGCTTCTGCCAGAGGCAGCGCCACTTCCGGCCAATCCGGTATGGCAGTATGTGGCGGCAGCAGTAAAGCATCCAGTTCTGAGTAGTCCTGAACACCATCAGTACAGTTCTGTTCTGCCAGCTGTTCAAGGGCTTCCGGACTGATCATCTGACCGCTGTGATACGGCCCGCAGCCGGTGCGGTGCAGATGGCTGACATAAGCACCACAACCAATGGCTGCGCCTATGTCTTCCACCAGGGTACGGATATAGGTGCCTTTTGAGCAGCGTACCGACAGATCGAGTTCTCTCTCCCGCTGGTCGTTTAAGGTCAGCTCAGAGATGGTAATGGTGCGGCGTTTCTTTTCGGCGACAGCGCGCATTTCCGCCTCAGACATCCCCTGACGGGCCAGCTCATAAAGCGGTTTACCGTCCATTTTCAGCGCCGAGAACATAGGCGGTACCTGTTCAACCTCACCACGGAAGCGGCTCAGCACGGCTTCCACCTGCCCTGCGGTCAGTGCCGGTACCTCAGCGGTACGGAAGACTTCGCCTTCGGCATCACCGGTGGAGCGTACTTCGCCAAGCCGGGCGGTGGTGTCGTAGGCTTTATCAGAATCCAGCAGCAGCTGAGAGAATTTGGTGGCTTCCCCCAGGCAAATGGGCAGAACGCCGCTTGCCAGAGGGTCCAGCGCGCCGGTATGGCCGGCTTTGCGCGCGCCATAAATGCGCTTAACCCGCTGCAGCACCTGATTGGAACTGAGCCCCAGCGGCTTATCAATCACAATAATGCCGCTGATATCACGGCCTTTTTTCTTACTCACCCGGCTTACTTCTCTTCGCTGTCGTCCGGTGACTCGTCATGATGACGGGCATTGTCTTCATCGGTCGCCTGCTTAATCAGCGATGTGAGTTTCATCCCCCGGTCCAGGGTTTCATCATAATGAAAACGCAGATGCGGCGTGATGCGGGTGCGCAGATTACGCGCCAGCTCGCTGCGCAGATATCCGGACGCATCATTCAGAATGGTTTCTGTCTGGCGGCGGATCTCTTCATCACTCTCACCTCTGGCACCCATCACGGTGAAGTAGATATCGGCATACCCCAGATCTTTCGCCACTTTGACATGGTTCAGAGTCACCATACCCAGGCGCGGGTCCTTCATTTCAAACTGTATCATCTGGGCCAGATCACGCTGGATCTGCTCCCCCAGCCGGGATGTACGGCTATAGTCTTTTGGCATTTTTTCCTCCGGCAGTAACCGGCTTAACCCAATCGTCAGAGACAGCAAAGCCCGGCACACAGGGCCGGGCTTTGCTGTTGAGCTGTCAGCAGTATCAGAGTGTACGTGCCACTTCGCGCACGTCGAAGACTTCGATCTGGTCGCCCGGGCGGACGTCCTGATAGTTCTTCACACCGATACCACATTCCATGCCCTGGCGGACTTCCTGAACGTCGTCTTTAAAGCGACGCAGGGATTCCAGTTCACCTTCGTAGATCACCACGTTTTCACGCAGTACACGGATCTTCTTGTTACGGTAAACCGTGCCTTCGATCACCATACAACCGGCAATCTGACCAAACTTAGGCGAGTTGAAGACGTCACGCACTTCAGCAGTACCGACGATTTCTTCGCGCAGTTCAGGTTCCAGCAGACCCCCCATGGCTTTCTTCACGTCATCCAGCAGATCATAAATCACGCTGTAGTAACGCATATCAACGTCATTGGCTTCGACCACTTTCTTGGCGGCGTTATCGGCACGCACGTTAAAGCCAAAGACAACAGCACCGGATGCGACCGCCAGTGTGGCGTCAGTTTCCGTGATACCACCGACACCGGAAGACACCACGTTCACTTTTACTTCATCCGTCGCCAGTTTCTGCAGAGAAGCAACAATGGCTTCCAGCGAACCACGGACATCGGTTTTCAGAACCACGTTCAGAGAGGCAACCTGACCTTCACCCATACCGGCGAAGAGTGCATCCAGTTTCGCTGCCTGCTGACGCTGCTGATGCTGTTCTTTCAGTTTGGTTTCACGGAATTCCGCCACTTCACGGGCTTTCTTCTCGTTTTCTACCACCATGAAATGATCACCGGCATCCGGCGTACCATTCAGACCGAGAATCTCAACCGGAATAGACGGACCAGCGCCTGTCGTCTGCTTACCGTTTTCATCCAGTAATGCCCGCGCACGGCCATAGCAGGTACCGGCCAGTACAATATCGCCTTTGTTCAGCATACCATCCTGCACCAGCAGGGTAGCCACAGGACCACGGCCTTTATCCAGACGGGATTCAACCACAACGCCCTGTGCCGGACCTTCAAAGTGTGCTTTCAGCTCCAGCAGTTCAGACTGCAGCAATACCGCTTCCAGCAACTCATCAATGCCCTGCCCTGTGTGTGCGGATACCGGGATGAAAGGCACGTCACCGCCCCAGTCTTCCGGAATCACATCCCGGGCTGACAGTTCGTTTTTCACACGATCCGGATCAGCACCTTCTTTATCCATCTTGTTCACCGCAACCACCAGAGGCACACCCGCCGCTTTCGCATGCTGAACGGCTTCTTCGGTCTGTGGCATCACGCCGTCATCGGCAGCAACCACCAGAATGACCACGTCGGTGGACTGGGCACCACGGGCACGCATGGAGGTAAACGCAGCGTGTCCCGGTGTATCCAGGAAGGACACCATGCCGTGGTCGGTTTCGACGTGGTAAGCACCGATGTGCTGGGTAATCCCACCGGCTTCACCGGAGGCTACTTTGGCACGACGGATATAATCCAGCAGCGAGGTTTTACCATGGTCAACGTGACCCATAACAGTAACCACAGGCGCCCGGTTTTTCTCTTCACCTTCATAAGTGACAGATTCGGTAACATCCTGCTCCAGCTGATTGTCGGCAATCAGCTTGGTCACTTTGTGACCCATCTCTTCCACTACCAGTGAGGCTGTATCCTGATCCAGCGTCTGGTTGATGGTGGCCATCACACCCAGCTTCATCAGTTCTTTAATCACCTCACCCGCTTTTACCGCCATTTTCTGAGCCAGATCACCGACGGTGATGGCTTCCGGTAATTCCACTTCTTTAATCACAGGCGCGGTCGGCTTGGTAAAGGCGTGCTCATTATTGGCAGACTGCTGCTTACCACGCGCAGAACGACCTTTGGCACTCAGTTTACCGGCTTTACCGCCTTTGGCGGCTTTTCCGCGACGCTGACGGTTACCATTGTCATCGTCATCACGGAAGCGGCTGTCTTCGCGCTTGTCAGTACGTTTTTTATCCGGCGTTTTGGTCTTTTTGCGGGTATCTTCCTGACGTGCAGCCGCTGCTTCAGCTTCTGCGCGTTTCTGTGCCAGTTCTTCTTCCGGTGTCAGCTCAGGCTTATCCGCTTTGGCAGCAGGTTTCTCTGCTTTCTTCGCGGCTGTGTCCTGTTCGGCTGCAGCAGGTGTTTCTTCCGCTGCCGGTGCTGCTGCTTCTGCCGTTACGGCTTCAGCGGCTTCACTGACCGGGGCTTCAACAGCGGCTTCCGCAGCCTGAGGCGCTTCCGCTGCCGGTGCCTCGGTGGCAACCGCTTCTTCTGCTGCCGCTTCTGCTTTAGCTTCCTGTTCCAGTTCTTCGCGCTTCACGTAGGTACGCTTTTTACGTACTTCGATCGATACCGCTTTTTTACCGCCCTGACCTGCCTTCAGCGTGGTGCTTACTTTACGCTTCAGGGTAATTTTCTTTGGCGCAGACGCAGCGTCACCATGGCTTTTCTTGAGGAAAAGCAACAGCGACTGTTTCTGTTCATCTGTCACAGACTGAGCAGCGTCAGTCTGTGGCAGGCCAGCTTCTTTCATTTGGGTCAGCAGCCGGTCAACGCTGGTCCCAACCACGTCGGCGAGTTCTTTAACCGTTACATCTGCCATACGTTTCTCCTATGCCGAGCGGTTGATTAGTCATTGCCCTCGAACCAGGGCTTACGGGCGGTCATGATAAGCTCCGCCGCTTTTTCTTCGGTCATGGTGTCGATATCAATGAGATCATCGATGGATTGCTCGGCAAGATCCTCCATCGTACAGATACCTTTGCTCGCCAATACCAGTGCGAGATGCCTTTCCATACCTTCCATATTCAGCAGGTCTTCTGCGGGTTCAGCGTTGTCGAGCTGTTCTTCAGAAGCCAATGCCTGGGTGAGCAGCACATCTTTTGCGCGGTTGCGCAGTTCGGTGACTACTTCTTCATCAAGACCCTCAATCGCCAGCATTTCATCCATCGGTACGTAGGCGATTTCTTCCAGAGTGGTGAAGCCTTCTTCCACCAGCAGGGTGGCAAAATCTTCATCCAGATCCAGTGCGTTCATAAAGCTTTCGATAAAGCCGGACGCTTCCTGATTCTGTTTTTCGACCGCGTCTTCTTCGGTCATTACGTTGATTTCCCAGCCAGTCAGTTCAGACGCCAGACGAACATTCTGTCCGCCACGGCCAATCGCCTGGGCCAGGTTATCTTCAACCACAGCAACATCCATACTGTTGGTTTCTTCATCCATTACAATGGATGCAACTTCGGCCGGTGCCATAGCATTGATGACCAGCTGTGCCGGGTTGTCATCCCACAGCACGATATCAATACGTTCGTTACCGCCCAGTTCGTTAGTCACAGCCTGAACACGCGCACCGCGCATACCCACACAGGCACCAACAGGGTCGATACGTTTATCGTTGGTTTTTACTGCAATCTTGGCGCGCGAACCAGGGTCGCGGGCCGCACCTTTAATCTCGATGACTTCTTCTGCGATTTCCGGCACTTCAATGCGGAACAGTTCAATCAGCATTTCCGGACAGGTGCGGCTCAGCATCAGCTGAGGTCCACGGTTTTCCGGACGAACAGCGTGAAGAATCGCACGTACACGATCGCCCATGCGCATAATTTCACGGCCAATCAGCTGATCCTTCGGCATCAGACCTTCGGCATTATTACCAAGGTCCACGATAACGTTATCGCGTGTCACTTTTTTAACAGTGCCGTTGATCAGCTCACCCACACGGTGCTGGTACTGATCAACAATCTGGGCACGTTCCGCTTCACGTACTTTCTGTACAATAATCTGCTTGGCAGCCTGCGCTGCAATACGGCCAAAATCAGGGTTTTCGATCTCTACTTCGTAGGTATCGCCCGGTTGCAGATTGGTATCAATTTCGTGCGCCTCTTCCAGTGTCAGCTCATCGCCCAGCCCCGGAACCACATCGTTACTGACCACCAGCCAGCTGCGATAGGTTTGGTAGTCGCCGGTTCTGCGGTCGATATCGACACGAATAGTGGCTTCCTCATCTTCATAGCGCTTCTTGGCGGCCGCGGCCAGGGCTGATTCAATCGCTTCAAAAATAATTTCTTTTGAAACACCCTTTTCGTTGGAAACCGCTTCTGCGACCAGGAGAATTTCTTTGCTCATCTTCTAGCCTCGCTCTGCAACCTTAATCCTTGAATTGTGGAACAACATTGGCTTTTTCAATCAGTTCTATCGGCAGCAGATATTCGTGCTCATCGACGACCAGCACTACATCTTCCTGTTCGACACCAATTAATTGACCTTTGAATTTACGACGCCCGTCAAAGGGCATACGCAGACGCAATTCGATAATGTGATTTGCGTACTGCTGAAACTGCTCAAGCGTAAACAGCGGCCGGTCCATCCCCGGAGAGGAGACTTCCAGCGTATACTCCTGAGTAATAGGATCTTCCACGTCCAGTACCGCACTGATCTGGCGGCTGACTTCTGCACAATGGTCGACGGTGATCCCGTCCGGCTTCTCAATAAAAACACGCAACATGGAGCGCTTGCCCTGCGGCATAAACTCCAGTCCCCAGAATGTGAATCCCATGGATTCCACTACCGGAGCCAACAGTTCTTTTAACTGCGCATCTCTTGCCAAATATCTACCCTCACCACAAACAAAAACTGGGCCACTCAGTGCCCAGTCCGCTACCTGCCTCAAGCAGACCGTTACCCGTGCCACAGCCCGGATTCCGGTACGCCTCAGCGACTATTGCCGCCCGGGCCTGTGTCTGAAAAGCGACTACTAAAAAGCCCCTGACTTGAGGGGCTTTTTAGTAGTGCTCTATCAAAGCACGCGCATTATATGCGCTTTAAACGAAAAAAGCGAACTATGTTCGCTTTTTCAGTAATTTGGTGCGGATGGCGAGACTCGAACTCGCACGAGCTTAGCTCACCACCCCCTCAAGATGGCGTGTCTACCAATTCCACCACATCCGCACTAAAACTGTATGAGCCTTATTTGTCAGCGTCTTCGATGACTGGCTCATCCGCGTCCGATGCATCCAGTTCAGGAGCATCCGAAGCCGGCGCGTATTCTTCCACAACAGGGGTGTCCTGCTCAAGCTTTTCAATCACTTCCTGACTGGGAATTCCCAGATCCTGTGAAGACTGAACTTTCTGACGGGCATAAAAACCCAGAACCAGACTGGTCACAAAGAATAAGGTGGCCAGAATAGCAGTCGTACGGCTGAGGAAATTACCGGAACCACTGCTGCCGAACACAGTTTGCGATGCGCCACTGCCAAACGAGGCACCGGCATCCGCCCCTTTACCCTGCTGCATCATAACAAACGCGATAATGCCCACAGCCAGCAGAATGTGAACGATTAATACAATGGATTCCATAACTTACCTTATGCCCGACAAATAGCTGTAAATTCCGCGGCGTCGAGGGAAGCTCCTCCGACCAGACCGCCATCAATATCCGGCTGCGAAAATAATTCCGCCGCACTGGCGGCCTTCACACTGCCGCCATATAAAATTCGTGTTTTTGCTGCCACCGTATCGCTGACTTTTTTCAGTTCAGAACGGATAAAGGCATGCATCCCCTGAGCCTGCTCCGGCGTTGCGGTTTCACCCGTGCCAATCGCCCAGACAGGTTCATAAGCGATGATCATTTTTTCCCAGTCTGCATTACTGAGCTCACCGATCAGTAACGATAACTGCTCAGATACGACCGATTCTTCGCGGATCGCTTTACGCTGCTCCAGTGTTTCACCAACACACACAACCGCGGTGATTCCATGCTTCACAAGCTGACGCACTTTTACCAGCACGTCATAATCGCTTTCCGCATACAGGGCACGCCGTTCCGAGTGACCTACCAGAGCCATGGTGCAACCGACATCAGCCAGCATGGCTGCTGACACCTCACCGGTGAAAGCACCCTCGTCATCTTTGGCAACATTCTGTGCCCCGACGGCGACACCAGCCCCGCCAACCAGATCAACCGCCTGGCTGATATAGGGAAACGGCGGAAAGACGGCCACGTCGCAATGGTCCGGCAGATTATCCAGAACACCGGACAGCAGAGTACCCGTCATTTCAGACGAAGCATTCATTTTCCAGTTTCCGGCTACCAGCAATCGACGCATAACGAGTCCCAAAATTCAAAGAGCGCAGATACTATCTAAGAAGCTGCTCAGAGACAAGCAGCTCAGGCCAATACGCGCTCGACTTCGGCGGCTAATTCCGCCGCTAACCGGCCTGTCACAGCCGGATCTTCACCTTCCACCATGACCCGCACAACCGGTTCTGTTCCTGACGGCCGCAGCAGCACACGTCCACGGCCGGCCAGCTTATCTTCCACAGCGGCCACTGCAGAGAGAATCTGAGGTTCGGAATTCACATCCACATTACGGCTGCGCTGCACATTGATCATGGTCTGCGGCATGCGGGTCATTTTGCGTTGCCAGTCCACCAGATCGGTTTCAGTATCCTGCAATGCCTGCATCACCTGCAGTGCTGCCACGATGCCATCGCCGGTGGTATTGGCATCCAGACACAACAGGTGCCCGGAAGATTCGCCACCAAAACGCCAGCCCTGTTCATCCATCACCTGCAGCACATAGCGGTCTCCCACTTTGGCCCGCAGAAAGTCGATACCCTGCTCTTTCAGGCCCAGCTCCAGCCCCAGATTACTCATCAGCGTACCAACGACACCACCGCCAAGACGCCCCTGAGCCCTGGCATGAGAGGCAATAATAAACAGCAACTGATCACCATCCAGCAGATCACCGTTTTTATCCACCATCATCACGCGATCACCATCGCCGTCGAAAGCGATCCCCAGATCAGCGGATTCTTGCCGCACTTTTGCCTGCAACGCCGCGGGCTCGGTTGAACCGACATCGTCGTTAATATTCAGCCCATCCGGCTGCGCCCCCATCACCAGGATATCGGCACCCAGTTCGCTGAACACCAGCGGTGCGATCTGATAGGTCGCACCATGCGCGCAGTCGAGTACAATTTTCAGTCCGCGCAGATTCAGCGCATTGACGGTGCCTTTACAGAATTCGGTGTAGCGGCCGGCGGCATCGTTCACCCGCCAGGCTTTCCCCAGTGCCGCTGAATCGACACAGGTCATGGGCTTATCCATCCAGGATTCAATTTCCTGCTCGGTTGCATCCGGCAGCTTACGCCCTTCTCCGGAGAAAAATTTGATGCCGTTATCGTAAAACGGGTTGTGCGATGCACTGATAACAATGCCCGCCTGAGCCCGGAAGGTGCGGGTGAGATAGGCAATCCCGGGCGTAGGAATCGGACCAAGCAAACCTATGTCGACGCCGGCGGATGACAGACCGGCCTCCAGGGCTGACTCGAACATATAGCCGGAAATACGGGTATCTTTACCGATCAGAATGCGGCTTGTGCCCTGCCCGGCAAAGACTTTACCGGCAGCCCAGCCAAGCTTCATCACAAATTCCGGTGTAATCGGATATTCCCCCACACGACCGCGGATGCCGTCGGTGCCAAAGTGCTTTCTACTCATTCCCTTCCCTCAAGGTAGCCGTCAGCACGCGTATGGCTTCAGCTGTTTGTTTCACATCGTGGACCCGCAGGATTTTCGCACCTTTTAACGCACAGATCACGGCGCCGGTCACACTTCCGCTGCCCCTCTGATCAGCAGTCTCTGTTCCTGTGGCCTCACCGATCATGCGCTTGCGCGACAGTCCGGTCAGCAGGGGCAGACCCAATTCATGCAGCGCATCCAGCCGGTTCAGCAGACGGAAGTTATGCTGATGGTTTTTACCAAAACCGAATCCCGGGTCCAGAAGAATTTTATCACGGCCAATACCGGCGCCTTCACAGGCTGAAACCCGCGCCTGCAAAAATTGCTTTACCACCGTTTCAATCGGCTGACTGTATTGCGGGGCTTCTTTCACAGCACCAGGATCACCGTCCCAGTGCATCAGACAAACCGGAAGACCGGTTGCTGCTGCAGCCTGTAAGGCACCATCGAGGCGCAATGAGCGCACGTCATTAATCAGGTGTGCTCCGGCAGCGGCACTCTGGCGGATCACTTCCGGGTTACTGGTATCCACAGAAACCGCAACATCCAGCCTTGCAGTAATGGCTTCAACGGCCGGAATAACCCTGGCCAGTTCTTCCTCCGTCGTGACAGTATCCGCGCCCGGGCGGGTGGATTCACCACCAATATCAATCAGTGTTGCGCCATCAGAAACCATCTGTTCAGCGTGGCGCAGCGCACTGTCGACAGAATTAAAACGTCCGCCATCGGAAAAAGAATCCGGCGTCACATTCAGGATGCCCATAACATGAGCCACAGAGAAATCCAGCTTGCGGTTTCCGCATTGAAAGTTCACAGGTTGTCCCGCTTTATCACATGGTGGAAGTACAGAGGATTCTGTACAGCAAAACGAAAAAAGCGGCCGAAGCCGCTTTTATATTGGCAAATGACCGGCCCGGATCAGCTCTCTTCACCAGCCGTATCGCCGACCGCGTCATCATCCGGGTCCCGGGTCATATCGCGGCTTTCTTCCGCCGGTGACGCCGGACCGGAACCATCATCCCCCCAGGATTTAGGCGGACGTGGCTTCTTGCCTGCCATGATGTCATCAATCTGATCGGTATCGATGGTTTCATACTCCATCAGAGCTTCTTTCATCAGTTCAAGCTTGTCACGGTTTTCTTCCAGAATGGTATAAGCGCGCTGATAGCAGTTATCCAGCAGCTCTTTGACTTCTGCATCAATCAGACGTGCGGTTTCATCGGAAAGATGAGACATCTGCCCGCCACCGGATGATCCCAGATAGCCATTCTGCTCTTCCTCAGAATACAGCTGAGCACCCAACTTATCGGACAGGCCCCACTTAGTAACATAGTTACGGGCGTATTTGGTTGCACGCTCAATATCGTTAGATGCGCCGGTTGTGACACCTTCTTTGCCCAGTGTCATCTCCTCAGCAATACGGCCGCCGTAGAGCGAGCAGATATTACTCTCAATACCGCGCTTACTGATCGAGTGACGGTCTTCTTCCGGCAGGAACATGGTCACACCCAATGCCCGCCCGCGCGGAATGATTGATACCTTGTATACCGGGTCGTGTTCCGGCATCAGACGACCCACGATGGCGTGGCCCGCTTCATGGTATGCGGTATTGGTTTTCTCTTTCTCAGACATAACCATGGTCTTACGTTCGGCACCCATCAGGATCTTATCCTTGGCCTTCTCGAACTCTTCCATGGTCACCAGGTTGCGGTTAGCACGTGCCGCAAACAGGGCCGCCTCGTTCACCAGGTTGGCCAGGTCAGCACCAGAGAAGCCTGGCGTACCACGGGCAATGACAGAAGCATTAACGTCATCCGCTACCGGCACTTTACGCATGTGCACGCCCAGGATCTGCTCACGACCGCGGATATCCGGCAGACCAACGACCACCTGACGGTCGAAACGGCCGGGACGCAGCAGCGCAGGGTCCAGCACATCCGGACGGTTAGTCGCGGCAATCACGATAATGCCGTCATTGACTTCAAAACCGTCCATCTCAACCAGCAACTGGTTCAGTGTCTGTTCACGTTCGTCGTTACCACCGCCGATGCCAACGCCACGGGAGCGGCCTACGGCGTCAATTTCATCAATAAAGATAATACAGGGGGCCTGCTTCTTGGCCTGATCGAACATATCGCGTACACGGGACGCACCCACACCCACGAACATTTCCACAAAGTCGGAGCCGGAAATAGAGAAGAAAGGTACGCGGGCTTCACCGGCAATGGCTTTTGCCAGCAGGGTTTTACCGGTACCTGGCTGACCTACCATCAGCACACCGCGGGGAATTTTACCGCCCAGGCGCTGGTATTTACCCGGATCACGCAGGAATTCGACCAGTTCTTTCACATCTTCTTTGGCTTCGTCGCACCCGGCAACGTCTTCAAAGGTAGTTTTGATCTGATCTTCACTCAGCAGTTTGGCTTTACTCTTACCGAAGGCCATCGGCCCGCCACGACCGGAACTGCCACCCTGCATCTGCCGCATAAACAGCATAAAGACCGCAATGATGATCAGAATCGGCAGGGATGCCAGCAGCAGCTGTGTGAAGAAACCATCTTTCTCAGGCTTCTGCCCCACGACCTGCACCTGGTTGTTCAGCAGCGTGTCCATCAGCTTGTCGTCGTACGCAGGCATGATGGTCTCGAATGACTCACCACCGGAATTGACACCGCTGATGGTCTGGCCGGAGATGGTTACCCGCTCTACCTGACCACTTTCCACCGCAGTGATAAATTCTGAATAGGAAAGCTCATTCCCTCTTCCAACGTTCTGGAAGTTGTTGAACACCATCATCAGTACGGCAGCAATCACTGCCCACAGTATGAAATTCTTTGCCATATCCGGCACCACCTCACTGGCTGTCGTTGCCCGGCCACATGCCGGACGCCTTGCTATCTGCTTAGCTTAGCAAGCATTTGCTAAGCGCGGAAACCTTTACCTACCACATAAACCTCCCGGGATCTCGCTCTGGAGGCCTTGGGTTTACGAATCATTACTTTACTGAACGAAGATCTGACATCGTTGAGATACTGGTCAAATCCCTCGCCCTGGAATACTTTAGCCACAAAATGTCCGTTCGGACGCAACACCTGACGCGCCATATCCAGCGCCAGCTCTACAAGATACATAGCGCCGGGCTGGTCAATTGAAGCCACTCCACTCATATTGGGGGCCATATCCGAGATTACAAGGTCCACCGGACGGCCATCGATCACGGACATCAGCTCATCAAAGACGGATTCTTCCGTAAAGTCACCCTGAATGAAATTTACATCTTCTATCGGGTCCATTGGCAGAATATCCGACGCAATGATGGTGCCGTTGCCTTTCAGCGTGCGGGTAACCACCTGCGACCAGCCGCCGGGCGCCGCGCCAAGGTCCACAACGGTCATTCCTGCCTTTATGAGCTGGTCTTTGTCATCCAGTTCAATCAATTTGTAACTGGCCCGGGTCCGGTAGCCATCCTGCTGGGCTTTCTGCACCCAGACGTCATCAACATGTTCTTTCAGCCAGCCAGCACTGGTTTTTGAGCGTGCCATGCAGGTTTATACTCCCGCGTCAGGTATAATGATCCGGTCTGTACCTGCCGCTGTCCGGCAGGTATCGGTGAATGACAAATATTACCACTGAATAACCGAGCTTCCGAATCTATGGCACTATCAAACGAGCAAAAGAAAGCCTACCGCGCAATCGGGCATACACTGAACCCCATTGTGACGGTGGCGGGCAACGGTCTGAGCGAGGGCGTACTGGAAGAGCTGAACCGCGCTCTGGACGACCATGAACTGATCAAAATTAAGATTTCCGTGGGTGACCGGGACGTCAAACAGGCGGTTATCAAAGAAATTCTGCGCATTACCGGCGCAGAAATGCCGCAACAGATCGGTAACACCGCCCTGCTGCTGCGTCTCAACCCGAAAGCCAAGGCTTCGTTGTCTAACCTGCAGCGCTGATCATCCGCTAACGGGACCGCTGGTCCCGTCTGCGCTCGCGCACCAGAACCAGCCCGGGCGCCATCATCAGCCAGATCAGTCCCAGCAGAGAAATGGTATGCAACACCATCATCTGCAGTTTCCACCAGGGCATTAAAGCGAAATACATCAGCGCCAGCGCCATCATCACCAGCATGATCTGCAATGGTGTTTCCCGCCAGTGCAACGGTTGCGCCAGACGCGCAAGAAAAAGAATCAGCGCACCGCTCACCAGCCCCAAACCATTCATCACATGCAGCACTTCTATGCCGTGCTGAGGGAAAAAACCGCGGTGCTCCAGCAAGGGCCGCACCAGGTATACGCTGGCCCACAGTCCACCCAACCAGAAAGTGCGCAATAACACCATGTAATGACGGGCCATAATGCCTCCGTACACCAGCTACACTGCCAGCTTACACCAAAGGGTGGTTGGAAGGGCGCTGATTTCCGGCGATAATGTGGTCAATCGTAACAGGGCTCCGACTGCCGGTGTCTGCCGATAAAGCAAAATAAAGGTTGTAAAACAGATGTCGAATATTGTTATTTCCGGTACCGGACTTTTTATCCCCCCTCATGTAATCACCAATGAAGAGCTGGTGCAGGCTTTTAATCAATACGTCGATCTTTTCAACGAACGCAATGCTGATGCCATCGCCGCTGGTGAAAAAGAAGCGCTTTCCTATTCCAGTCCGGAATTTATTGAAAAGGCTTCCGGTATTAAAGCCCGCTATGCCATGTATAAAGATGGCATCCTTGATCCCGAAATCATGCACCCGGTGTTCCCGATGACCGAAGAAGGCAGAACACCGGAAATGGTGACCATGGGCATAGGTGCAGCTAAACAGGCTATGGAGCAGGCAGGTAAAACCGCGGCAGACATCGACATGGTGATCGTCTCCGGTACTTTCCGTCAGCGCGATTATCCCGGCATGGCAGTGGAAATCCAGCGCGACCTGGGCATTGAAGGTTTTTCATATGATATGGGAATCGCCTGCTCGTCAGCCACCTTCGGCCTGATCAATGCTTATACTGCCCTGAAAGCCGGAACGGCCAGGTGCGTATTGTTTGTGAACCCTGAGTTCACGACCCCGGGGCTGAACTTTAAAGACCGTGACAGTCATTTTATTTTTGGTGATGTCGCCACGGCGGCTATTCTCGAACCGGAAGAGAATGCCAGAACAGAACATGCCTTCCGTATTCTGAACACCAAACAGTTCACTCAGTATTCCGACAATATCCGTACTGACCAGTCATACGCTGACTACTGTTTCGATAACGTGCCGGAAGACCGCTATGCCTTTAAACAACGCGGACGCAAAGTGTTTAAAGAGCTCCTCCCACTGGTAACCAACTTTATTGAAGGGCAGATGGCGGATAATCAGATGAGCGCGTCTGACCTGAAGCGCATGTGGCTGCATCAGGCTAACGTCAATATGAATATGTTCGCGGTGAAGAAACTGCTAGGCCGTCTGCCGGCACCGGAAGAAGCCCCGGTTGTACTGGACGAATTCGCCAATACCGCTTCATCCGGTTCGGTGATCGCCTTCCACCGCTATAACGCTGACTTCGAAAGCGGTGACCGGGGGCTGATCTGCTCGTTCGGCGCCGGCTATTCCATCGGCAGCCTGCTGGTCGAAAAAATCTGAGCAAGATGATAGCGGCGGGCCCGACCCAACAGGCCCGCCGGTTTCTTAATGTTATTTTTTCCTTTAATTCAAAAAAGCTTCATTAGCCATCCCTGTACTTTTGTGTCACTGTCTCAGGTCTGACCAGGCTTTATTATTGAGGAATCTGAATGACCCGCCAGGAAAGTTATAGCCGCGACGAACTGTTGGCCTGTGGCCACGGTGAACTGTTCGGTGAAGGAAATGCACGTCTGCCACTGCCGAATATGCTGATGATGGACCGTATTACCCGGATCAGCGATGAAGGCGGCGAGCATGGCAAAGGCGAAATTATTGCCGAACTCGATATTAATCCATCCTTATGGTTCTTTGATTGTCATTTTGAGTCCGACCCGGTCATGCCTGGCTGCTTAGGGCTGGATGCCATGTGGCAGCTGGTTGGCTTTTATCTCGGTTGGCGTGGCAACCCGGGGCGCGGACGTGCACTGGGCAGCGGCGAAGTTAAATTCCGCGGTCAGGTACTGCCAACAGCCAAAACCGTCACCTATCGCATCAGCATCAAGCGTGTGATGGAGCAGAAACTGGTGATGGGCATTGCCGATGCCGTCATGGAAGTCGACGGTAAAGAAATCTACTGGGCCAAAGACCTGCGTGTTGGTCTGTTCACCTCCACCGAAGATTTCTGACCTACCCATCCTGTCAATTCGTCCTGCCAATCCGTCGGGATTGTCCCGCGACAAACTGTGAGAGCTGTCATTACAGCCCTCACAGTCTTCAGAAGTACACCGATTCCGTTAGAATGATATGACGACAACGCGAGGAATCCCCGTGGGACATATTACTCAGACTGAAATGACCGAGCTGGTCACGCCGGACATGGCTAACTTTTCCGGAAAAATGCATGGCGGAGAGCTGCTGAAACTGCTGGATAAGGTCGCTTATACCTGTGCGATGCGCTACAGCGGCCACTATGCCGTGACCCTGTCCGTCGACAATGTGCTGTTTAAAGAACCGATTCATATCGGTGAACTGATCACCTTTCTCGCCATGGTCAATTACACCGGTAACACCTCCATGGAGATCGGTATTAAAGTCGTGGCTGAGAATATCCAGCAGAAAACAGTGCGCCACACCCATTCCTGTTACTTCACCATGGTGGCGATGGGGGATGATGGCAGACCGACTCAGGTACCGACACTGGAGCTGAAAGATGAAATGCAGATCAGACGCTGGAATAAAGCACTCAAACGGCGCGAAGCCCAGCGTAAACTGCAGAAAATGCTGAAAGCCATCGAACAGGAAGACGATGACTTTGATGATTTACCTCTGATCCCCTGCCCCTGACTATACCCCTGATTTCTGCCTCCCGGACAGAATCATGCCTACCCGCAGGCATCCACAAACAAAAAAACCGCGCATAGCGCGGTTTTTTTGTTTTATGAAGATTAATTCTGATCAGATATGCTGAACTTCATCAATTTCATATTCGACAACGCCACTGGGGATATTGACCACAACAACATCGCCTTCACTCTTACCGATCAGTGCGCGGGCAATCGGAGATGACACTGAAATGCGGTTATTTTTAATATCCGCCTCATCGTCACCCACAATTTTGTACTGCACTTCTTCATCGGTTTCGACATTAATAATGCGCACTGTGGTGCCGAACAAAACCTTACCGGAATGCGGAATGGTTTTGATGTCGATCACCTGGGCATTCGATAATTTGCCTTCGATTTCCTGAATACGGCCTTCAATAAAACCCTGCTGTTCACGCGCCGCGTGATATTCAGCATTTTCTTTCAGGTCACCGTGTTCACGGGCTTCTGCGATGGCGGCAATCACCCTGGGACGATCAACGGTTTTCAGCTGTTGCAGTTCACTGCGCAGAGCCTCTTCACCTTCAACCGTCATCGGAAATTTTTGCATACCACTCTCCTTTTACCTGTCATGCAAGGCGTGATTTACACCGTTGCATGTAACTCTTGTAGGCGATGAACTTCTTTCAGACCTTCTGACATTAAAGCCTCAACCACGGCTTCTGCACCTGCCATGGTAGTGGTGTAGTACACCTTATGCTGCAGGGCACTGCGGCGGATATCGGCAGAATCTGCGATGGCCTGTGGCCCTTCAGTGGTGTTGATGATCAGAGAGATTTCATCGTTCTTAATCATATCCACGATATGCGGACGCCCTTCTGTCACTTTGTTCACACGTTTTACATCAACACCCGCGTCTTTCAGGACCCGGCAGGTGCCATCAGTGGATACCAGACTGAAACCAATTTTAATCAGACCTTTGGCAACGTCGACAACGCCCTGTTTATCGGCATCGCGTACCGACAGAAAAGCAATGCCGGTATCCGGAATCACAGCTCCGGCGCCCAGCTGAGCTTTGTAATACGCTTCCCCGAAGGTTCTGCCCGCGCCCATGACTTCGCCGGTGGATTTCATTTCCGGTCCGAGAATCGGATCAACGCCCTGGAATTTATTGAACGGGAACACCGCTTCTTTCACTGAGTAGTAAGGCGGAATAATTTCCGTCGTAAAGCCCAGCTCTGCCAGGGTTTTCCCTGTCATCACTTTGGCAGCAACCGCCGCCAGCGAAGTACCGATGCACTTAGAAACAAAAGGCACGGTACGGGAAGCACGCGGATTCACTTCAATGACGTAAATTTCGCCATCCTGATACGCCAGCTGAGTATTCATCAGACCGACAACACCCAGCTCGATGGCCATCGCAGCCACCTGGTCGCGCATTTTGTCCTGAACATCTTTTGGCAGGCTGTACGGCGGCAGAGAACAGGCAGAGTCACCGGAGTGAATACCGGCCTGCTCAATATGCTGCATAATACCGCCAATCACTACCTGTTCGCCGTCACATACGGCATCAATGTCCACCTCGATGGCACGATCCAGGAAGTAATCCAGCAATACCGGCGAATCATTGGACACTTTAACCGCTTCTGTCATATAACGACGCAGCGCAGTTTCGTCGTTCACGATTTCCATTGCCCGTCCACCCAGTACATAGGATGGACGCACCACCAGCGGGTAGGTAATTTCAGCGGCTTTAACCACGGCCTCTTCCATAGAAGTGACGGTCGCATTCTGTGGCTGCTTAAGGCCCAGACGCTGAATCATCTGCTGGAAGCGCTCACGGTCTTCCGCACGGTCAATGGCTTCCGGTGAAGTGCCGATAATCGGTACGCCAGCGGCTTCCAGTTCTTCGGCCAGTTTCAGTGGTGTCTGACCACCATACTGAACGATCACGCCTTTCGGTTGTTCTTTGTCGACGATTTCCAGCACGTCTTCCAGGGTCACCGGCTCAAAATACAGACGGTCAGAGGTGTCGTAATCCGTGGATACGGTTTCCGGGTTACAGTTCACCATAATGGCTTCGTAACCTTCTTCTTTCGACGCCAGCGCGGCATGCACACAGCAATAATCGAACTCGATGCCCTGACCAATACGGTTCGGACCGCCCCCCAGAACAATGATTTTTTCACGCTCCGACGGGTTGGCTTCGCACTCTTCTTCATAGGTTGAGTACATATAGGCCGTATCCGTGGCAAATTCTGCCGCGCAGGTATCCACGCGTTTGTAGACCGGGCGGATATTCAGTTTCTGGCGATGCTTACGGAAAGTTTTTTCCGTCACACCCAGCAACTGAGACAACCGCGCATCAGAGAAGCCTTTGCGTTTCAGACGATAAATACGGTCCGCATCCAGCGCCTGCAGGCTGCTCTGCGCCACCGCGGCTTCTTCTTTGATCAGATCTTCGATCTGTACCAGGAACCAGGGATCAACCGCGGAATGCTCATACACTTCATCCACGCTCATGCCGGCACGGAAGGCATCACCCACATACCAGATACGCTCAGAACGTGGCGTACGCAGTTCAGAAATAATTTTATCTTTGGCGCCGGCGTCGTTCAGATCCACTTTCGGATCAAAGCCAACAGAGCCGACTTCCAGTCCGCGCAGCGCTTTCTGCAGCGATTCCTGCTGGGTACGGCCAATGGCCATGACTTCGCCCACGGATTTCATCTGCGTCGTCAGACGCCCATCCGCCTGCGGGAATTTTTCGAAGGTGAAACGTGGGATTTTAGTCACCACATAATCAATCGACGGCTCAAACGATGCCGGTGTGCGACCACCGGTAATATCGTTCTGCAGCTCATCCAGGGTGTAACCCACCGCCAGCTTGGCCGCTACTTTGGCAATCGGGAAACCGGTCGCTTTCGAAGCCAGCGCCGATGAACGGGACACCCGCGGGTTCATTTCAATCACGACCATACGGCCATTTTCCGGGTTCAGACCAAACTGTACGTTGGAACCACCGGTTTCCACGCCGATTTCACGCAGTACCGCCAGCGAGGCATCCCGCATGATCTGATATTCTTTATCGGTCAGTGTCTGCGCCGGTGCTACAGTGATGGAATCACCGGTGTGCACGCCCATGGCGTCGAAGTTTTCGATGGAGCAGATAATGATGCAGTTGTCGTTTTTATCGCGCACAACTTCCATCTCGTACTCTTTCCAGCCGATCAGGGATTCATCGATCAACAGCTCGTTGGTCGGTGACAGATCCAGCCCCCGGGTACAGATTTCTTCAAATTCTTCTTTGTTGTACGCAATACCGCCACCGGAACCACCCATGGTGAACGACGGACGGATAATGCACGGGAAGCCCAGTTCTTTCTGTACGTTACGTGCTTCTTCCATGCTGTGGGCAATACCAGCGCGCGGGCATTCCAGACCAATGGCCTTCATCGCCTGGTCAAAACGGTCACGGTCTTCCGCTTTGTCTATGGTGTCAGCGTTGGCACCGATCATTTCAACGCCGAATTTTTCCAGCACACCGGCCTGTTCCAGCCCCAGTGCACAGTTCAGTGCGGTCTGGCCACCCATGGTCGGCAACAGTGCGTCCGGACGTTCCTTTTCAATAATTTTGGCAACCGCATCAACGGTAATCGGCTCGATGTAAGTCGCATCCGCCATGGCCGGGTCCGTCATAATGGTGGCCGGGTTAGAGTTCACCAGAATCACGCGGAACCCTTCTTCGCGCAGTGCCTTACAGGCCTGAGCGCCGGAGTAATCAAACTCACAGGCCTGGCCAATCACAATAGGACCAGCGCCGATAATCAGAATGCTTTGTATGTCAGTACGTTTTGGCATGTCTCAGTCTGTCCTGTTATTGCGCAGCTTTAGCGGCCGTCATCAGATCAATAAAGTGGTCGAACAAAGGCGCGACGTCGCGCGGCCCCGGGCTCGCTTCAGGGTGTCCCTGAAAACTGAAGGCCGGTTTATCGGTGCGGGCGATCCCCTGCAGCGTGCCGTCGAACAGTGATTTATGGGTCGCTTTCAGGTTGGCAGGCAGTGTCTTTTCATCCACCGCAAAACCGTGGTTCTGCGAGGTGATCATCACTTTGCCACTGTCCAGATCCTGCACCGGATGGTTGCCCCCGTGATGGCCGTGGCCCATCTTGATGGTTTTGGCACCGGATGCCAGCGCCAGCAACTGATGCCCCAGGCAAATGCCAAACACCGGGATATCAGTCTGCAGAATTTCCTGAATCGCGGTGATGGCGTAATCACAGGGTTCCGGATCACCCGGTCCGTTGGACAGGAAAATACCGTCGGGATTCATCGCCAGTACGTCCGCCGCCGGCGTCTGAGCCGGTACCACGGTCAGTTCACAGCCGCGCTCTGCGAGTAAGCGCAGAATATTGCGTTTTACCCCGTAGTCGAAGGCGACCACTTTGAATTTTGTGTCTTTCAGCTCACCGTAGCCTTCGCCCAGAGACCAGTCAGCTTCGGTCCACTGATAAGCTTCTTTCACGGTGACTTCTTTGGCCAGATCCATGCCTTTCAGGCCCGGAAACGCTTTTGCCTCAGCCAGAGCTTTGGCCAGGTTTTCATCACTGTAAGCGTCTTCTGCAACCAGAATGCAGCCGTTCTGGGAACCTTTTTCCCGCAGAATACGGGTCAGACGACGGGTATCGATGTCGGCGATACCGCATACATTGCGCTCACGCAGATAAACATCCAGAGCCTGTTCACTGCGGAAGTTGGAAGCAATCAGCGGCAGATCACGAATCACCAGGCCTTTGGCGTAAATGGCGCTGGATTCTTCATCTTCGCTGTTGGTGCCGTAGTTACCGATATGAGGATAAGTTAAAGTGACAATCTGGTTTGCGTAAGATGGATCCGTCAGAATCTCCTGGTAGCCTGTCATGGAAGTGTTAAATACCACCTCACCGACGGACAGGCCTGTGGCACCAATACTGGTCCCCTTAAAGATACTGCCGTCCTCAAGAGCTAGAATGGCTGGCGTAGACAAAGTTAATTCCCCGAACAAAGAAACAGAACCTGCAGACGACGTACCGCGGCGGCTCAGCGGCCTGTGCGAAACCTCCGGCCGTAAAAAAGCGGAATGGCGACACACTGACGCCATCCCGCTTTTTTCTGACTGTTGCCAGCGGCCCTGATCGGCAACCGCAGTACGTACTTAAACTAACCCTAAAGGATACTGAAAACAGTAGCTTATGTCCATCCATTAAGTGTCTGTCAGACAGCTTAGCGGCGGGGCATCAGGCGTCTCTGTATTCCTTCCGCACAGCGCACACCCCCTCTTCCCGGGACCGACGGAATATCAGTCGTTTTACCGAATCCGCACCAATTACACTCTGTTACACTCAATTACATACAAATTTACACTCGATATAACTTCACTCCAGGCCCCATGAGTTCTTACATTAAACCTATTGAGAGGGTTAACTACTGAGCAGCGCCCTAACAGTGAAAACTGTTCTCAATAACCTTGGTTCAACGATAAGTAAGAGAGCATGGCAGGCCCGTGACTGCCGATAAGCAAGACAAAAATATTCTAAGAGGTAACTTATGCCCGTAGCCGTCGAAGGTCGCCGCCGCCTGCAACCAGAAGAGCGCAAGAAGCTGTTGTTAAAAAATGCCGTCGAGGTATTCGCACGACGTGGCATCGGCCGCGGCGGGCATACTGAGATTGCTGAACTGGGCGGCGTATCCGTTGCCACTGTGTTCAACTACTTCAAAACCCGCGAAGCTCTGGTGGAGGCCGTGCTGGCCGAAGTCGAAGAGTTTCTGCTGACCATGGCCGAGAATGTGTACAAGGAACATTCCAACCCCATCGAAGCCATCCGCGCTCACATCTCTGCGTTTATGCAGGCCTGTGAAGAAAATCCGGATTACATCAAAGTCTGGCTGGAATGGAGGGCCTCGGTACGTGACGAAATCTGGCCTCAGTATCTGACCTTCCAGAATAAGATTCTGGATATCATCAGTGATCAGGTTGATAAAGGCGTCAAGATGGGTGTGCTGGAAATGGGCCTGGCCCCCCGGGAACGTGCCCGCTGGGCTCTGGGCAATTCCCAGATGCTGGTTTCCATGATGTTTGACCCGGCGGGTAAACCGCGCGGTATGGAACAGATGGTTGAACGTGGCTTTGACCATATTCTGGGCGTTAAGGGCTGATCCCCTGAACAAACAGAAGGCATAAAAAAACCGCTCAGCTGAGCGGTTTTTTTATGCCTGCATGGAGCGGGTTCAGAAACCCAGCACATCCTGCATATCGTACAGACCATGTGGCTGCTCATTCACCCACAGAGCAGCACGCACAGCGCCACGGGCAAAAGTCATGCGGCTCTGGGCCTTATGGGTTACTTCCACGCGCTCACCTTCTGCGGCAAACATCACCGTGTGATCCCCGACAACGTCGCCACCGCGGATGGTTTCAAACCCAATCTGTTTGTGCGGACGGGCACCCGTCTGCCCTTCGCGGCCGTAACAGGCGACTTCGTTCAGATCCCAGCCCAGGGTTTCTGCAACCACTTCACCCATGCGCAGCGCCGTACCGGACGGGGCATCCACTTTGTGGCGATGGTGCATCTCCACCACTTCAATATCCGCTTCATCCCCCATTACCGAGGCGGCCATACGCAGCAGATTCAGGCACAGATTCACCCCGACCGAATAGTTGGGTGCGAACACGATGCCCATGTCGGCGGCCTTCACTTTCATGTCAGCCTTCTGCTCATCGGTCAGACCTGTGGTACCAATCACGATCTTCTTACCGTGCTGACGGCACAGCTCGATATTGCTCATGGTGGCTGCCGGGGCAGTGAAATCAATCAGCACATCAAACTGTTCGATCACGTCTTCCAGACGGGTTGCGGCCGCGACGTTCAGGCTTTTGCCCTGACCGGCAATGGCGCCGGCATCAACACCGGCCATAGGATCATCCGGCAGTACGATGGCTGCGCCTAATTCGGCTTTGTCTGCGGCACACACCGCTTCAATCAGAATACGGCCCATGCGGCCTGCGGCACCGGTAATAGCAATACGGGTCATGAGTTCTTCCGGGTATGAATAAATTCGGCGCTAAGGATATAGCGAATCAGAAACAGATGCGAGGCAGTCTCCTGCCCCGCTCTGCTGTCATCAGGCAGCCGGGATCAGATGTCTTCGAAGAATTTCTTCACACCTTCAAACCAGCTTTTCTTCTGTGGCGAGTGCTTCTCGCCGGTCAGAGATTCCTGAAATTTCATCAGCAGATCTTTCTGCTCAGACGTCAGACTGACCGGTGTTTCCACCTGCACGCGACACAGCAGATCGCCCGCCGGACCACCACGCACCGGGGTCACCCCTTTACCGCGCAGACGAAAAAGCTTGCCGGACTGAGTTTCCGCGGGGATTTTCAGTTTCACGCGTCCGTCCAGGGTCGGCACTTCCAGTTCGCCGCCCAGCGCCGCATCAACGATGCTGATCGGCACGTCGCAGTATAGGTTACGGCCATCACGGTGGAACAGGTTATGCTCGCGCACGCTGACCTGAACATACAGGTCACCGGCCGGCCCCCCCATAGCGCCGGCTTCACCTTCGCCAGCCAGACGGATACGGTCACCTGTGTCCACACCCGGCGGAATTTTCACCGACAGGGTTTTGGTTTCTTCTTTCACACCGCGACCATGGCAACTGGTGCATGGGTCATCAATCATGGTGCCCTGGCCACGACAGGTCGGACAGGTCTGCTGCACAGAGAAGAAGCCCTGCTGCATGCGTACCTGACCGGCACCGTTACAGGTGGTACAGGTTTTCGGTTTGGTCCCCGGTTTGGCACCCGTGCCATCACAGGTTTCACAGGCTGTCAGGGTCGGTATACGGATTTTCTTTTCAATACCGCGTACCGCTTCTTCCAGCGTCAGCTCCAGCGTGTAGCGCAGGTCTGAACCACGTTGCGGACCGCCACGGCCACCGCCGCCGGCACCACCGAAAATATCGCCGAACACGTCGCCGAAGATGTCGGAGAAGCTGGCGCCACCGCCACCACCGCCGAATCCGCCGCCGGCCTGACCATCCACACCGGCATGACCGAACTGATCGTAGGCCTGGCGCTTCTGCGCGTCACCCAGCACTTCATAAGCTTCTGTTGCTTCTTTGAATTTGGCATCCGCATCGGCGTCATCCGGATTACGGTCCGGGTGATATTTCATCGCCAGCTTGCGGTACGCCTTTTTCAGCTCTTTCTGGTCAACATCCCGGCTGACTCCAAGAACCTCGTAATAATCTCGTTTTGCCATATCTCACCTGTTGTTAATCTGCTGCCTGCGATGTCGTTCAGATCAGCAGGAACACAATCGGCTTTGAATTCTGTTGTCTTTCTCTTATGTTCTTTCAAGCAAAAACGCGACAGCCCTCTGGCAAGAAGACTGCCGCGTTCGCTTAAGTAATTAATTCACAGAATTAATTACTTATCTTTTACTTCTTCAAACTCGGCGTCCACTACATCATCGTCCTGACCACCGGACGCCTGTTCGCCTTCACCACCGGCAGCCTGTTCCGCCTGAGCCTGTTCAGCATACAGACGCTGTGCCAGACCACTGGAAGCTTCTGTCAAAGCGTTGGTTTTGGCTTCGATATCGTCTTTATCAGAGCCTTTCAGCGCTTCTTCCAGATCCTCAATGGCTTTTTCGATTGACGTTTTCTCTTCGTCAGTCACTTTATCTTTGGCATCTTCCAGCGTTTTCTTAGTCGCGTGAATCAGGCCATCAGCGGTGTTGCGTACCTGAACCAGTTCTTCGAACTGACGGTCGGCATCCGCATTCGCTTCAGCATCAGAAACCATTTTTTCGATTTCATCATCGCTCAGACCGGAAGAGGCTTTAATCACAATGGACTGCTCTTTGCCGGTTGCCTTGTCTTTCGCGCTAACGTTCAGAATACCGTTGGCGTCGATGTCGAAAGTCACTTCAATCTGTGGCATACCGCGCGGCGCCGGCGGAATGTCCGCCAGGTCAAAACGGCCCAGCGATTTGTTCTGTGACGCCTGCTTACGCTCACCCTGTACCACGTGAATGGTCACCGCAGTCTGGTTGTCATCAGCGGTTGAGAACACCTGAGATTTCTTAGTCGGAATCGTGGTGTTTTTATCGATAACCGGGGTGGCAACGCCGCCCATGGTTTCGATACCCAGCGTCAGCGGTGTCACGTCCAGCAGCAGTACGTCTTTCACGTCACCGGACAGAACCGCACCCTGTACCGCAGCACCAACGGCGACTGCTTCATCCGGGTTCACGTCTTTGCGTGGCTCTTTACCGAAGAAGTCAGCAACACTTTTCTGTACCAGCGGCATACGGGTCTGACCACCGACCAGAATCACTTCATCCACTTCAGACGCGGACAGACCGGCATCTTTCAGTGCAATGCGGCATGGCTCCAGCGAACGGCTGACCAGCTCTTCTACCAGAGATTCCAGCTTGGCACGGGTCACTTTTACATTCAGGTGCTTAGGACCTGTTGCATCGGCCGTGATGTACGGCAGGTTCACATCGGTCTGCGAAGAAGAAGACAGCTCAACTTTGGCTTTTTCAGCGGCTTCTTTCAGACGCTGCAGTGCCAGCGGATCGTTGTGCAGATCAATACCGCTTTCTTTCTTGAATTCTTCAGCCAGATACTCGATCAGGCGCATATCGAAGTCTTCACCACCGAGGAAGGTATCACCGTTGGTAGCCAGTACTTCGAACTGTTTCTCACCGTCAACGTCAGCCACTTCGATAATGGAGATATCGAAGGTACCGCCACCCAGGTCATAGACCGCGATGGTACGGTCGCCGGATTCTTTATCCAGACCATAAGCCAGTGCTGCAGCGGTTGGTTCGTTGATAATACGTTTTACATCCAGACCCGCGATTTTACCGGCGTCTTTGGTTGCCTGACGCTGTGAATCGTTAAAGTAAGCCGGTACGGTAATAACCGCTTCGGTTACTTTTTCACCGAGGTAATCTTCGGCGGTCTTTTTCATCTTTTTCAGTACTTCGGCAGACACCTGCGGTGGTGCCATTTTTTCGCCTTTTACTTCAACCCAGGCGTCGCCGTTGTCGGCTTCGATGATTTTGTACGGCACCATAGAGATGTCTTTCTGTACCACATCATCAGAAAAGCGACGGCCAATCAGACGCTTAACCGCGTACAGTGTGTTATCCGGGTTAGTAACAGCCTGACGTTTGGCTGACTGACCTACCAGTGTTTCGTCATCGGTGTAAGCGATGATGGACGGCGTTGTGCGATCGCCTTCAGCGTTTTCAATAACCTTGGTTTTTTCACCATCCAGAATTGCAACACATGAGTTGGTGGTGCCCAGGTCGATACCAATTATCTTACCCATTTGTATGTCTCCGTTTTGGCAGCTTGCGCTGCACTCAATCTGTAACTGTTTTTCAGCGTTGACTTCTATATAAGTCCGGCTGTGCGGCTTTCAAGGGCCGGAAGCAATAAAATCAGGCGTTTTCGTCGATTTTCGGTGCGCCTTTGCTCACCATCACCATGGCCGGACGCAGCAGACGCCCCTGCAGGGTGTAACCTTTCTGCATCACGGCAATCACTGTGTTCGGATCAACATCGGCGTTTTCCACCATGGACATCGCCTGATGCAGATCCGGGTTAAAGGTTTCGCCCTGAGGGTCAACCGCTTCAACCTTAAATTTTTCCAGACCAGCCACCAGACCGCTGAGCGTCATCTCGACGCCTTCGCGCATGGCTTTAGTGGCTTCATCTTCCGGGGTGGCCGCCAGTGCACGCTCCAGGTTGTCGACCACGGTCAGCATCTCGTTGGCGAACTTTTCGACGCCAAACTTATGCGCCTTCTCAACATCCGCTTCCGCCCGGCGACGCACGTTCTGCATCTCAGCCTGCATGCGCAGCATCTGTTCTTTGAGGTCAGCAATTTCCTGATTGGCCGCGGCCAGAGCATCACCGCTTTCGTCTGCCGACCCGGTGGTGGATTCTTCAGCTTCAGGGGCTTCGCTTACCTGCTCAGCGTCCAGTTGCTCCTGCTGCTCTTCGGGAATCTTTTGCTCGTCCGACATTGTTTATCCTCAATCACTGTGAATGGAACTGTCGCCTATATGGGGGACGGCCTTCTGAGATTCAAGGGGTGATCAAAAAATATCCTTGACAGATAGCCGTACTGTATATAAAAACACTGTATATCCATTCAGATAAGGAGCATCTCATGCTGGTTCATCTGTCGATACATCAATTCGCCCTGGTCGATCATCTCGAACTCGAGATTCACTCAGGCATGTCCGTCATTACCGGGGAAACCGGGGCCGGTAAGTCCATTCTGCTGGATGCTCTGGGCCTGGCACTGGGCGACCGGGCCGATGCAGACTGCGTACGCCAGGGGGCAGATAAGGCTGAGATTGCCGCCACCTTCACCCTCAATGCACAGGCCGCCATGTGGCTGCAACAGCGTGACATTCCTGCCGATGAAGACAATATCATCCTGCGCCGGGTGGTCTCTGCCGAAGGGCGCTCACGCGGGTACATCAATGGACGCCCTGCCGCTGCCGGTGATATGAAAGAGCTGGGCCAGCTGCTGATCGAGATCCACTCCCAGCACGCCCACCAGCGGCTACTGCAGAAGGACACAGCGCGACAACTGGTGGATGCCTTTGGCGGACTGCAGCTGCAGGTATCCGAGGTGTCTCTGGTGTGGTCAGAGTGGCAGACGCTGAGTAAAAAACTGGCCGCGCTGCAGGAAGAAAGTGCTGAACTTAAATCGCAGCGCCAGCTGCTGACTTATCAGGTGGAAGAACTGCGGGAACTGGCCCCGGGGGAAACCGAAACCACGGAGCTGGAAAGCGAACAGAAACGCCTGGCCAATGCTGAAAATATGCTGCTCAACGGCCAGCACGCCATGGCCGCCTGTTATGGTGATGACACCGGTGAACTGGCCGCCAGCCAGCTGACGCAGCAGGCGATCACGCGTCTGGGGGACATTGACGACCAGCATCCCTTATTAAACGAAGCCCGGGACTTACTCAGCCAGGCACAGATCCAGCTGGATGAAGCCGGACGTTCGTTACAACACTATCTGGAACTTGTCGATATCAATCCGCACCGGCTGCAGCAGGTTGAGAACCGGCTGTCTGATCTGTATCGCGTGGCGCGCAAACATCAGATCCAGCCTGAACAGCTGTATAACTACTGGCAGGAGCAGGAAGAAGCCCTCGCCGGGCTGAACCTCAGTGATGACGATCTGGCGGAGATGGAGCAGCAGGCCGGCGCACTGGAGCAGGAATATCTGCAACTGGCCAGCAAGCTCAGCGAAGCCCGTCGCCAGTCGGCAGCGCGCATGGACGCCGAAGTGGAAGCGCATTTTGAAGCGCTGGCACTGGGCCGCGCCCGCTTTATGACAGAGTTTGAATCCGTGGATATCACTCAGGGCGGCCGCCACGGTATCGACCGCATCAGCTTTACCGTACAGACAAACCCGGGGATGCCTGCCGGGCCGCTGGCCAAAGTCGCCTCCGGCGGCGAACTGGCCCGTATCAGCCTCGCCATTCAGGTGGTAACCGCCGCCGTCAGCGATGTCGCCTGTCTGATCTTTGATGAAGTGGACGTTGGCATTGGCGGTGGCACCGCCGAACGTGTCGGCCGCCTGTTGCGCTCGCTGGGCAGTGACGGTCAGGTTCTGTGTGTCACCCACCAACCACAGGTGGCAGCGCAGGCCAATCAACATTACCAGGTGAGCAAAATCAGCGGCGACAGCGCCACTCACACGCAGCTGCGTAAGCTGAACGCCAAACAGCGCTCCGAGGAAATCGCACGCATGCTGGGCGGTGTGGATATTACCCGCCAGACACTGGCTCACGCCGAAGAAATGCTGGCGCTGGTCCGCTAGCGCGGCGCCCGGGCAATAAAAAAGCAGCCAATGGCTGCTTTTTTATTGCTTCGCGGTCTGTTTCAGCACCACAGAAAAACCATCAGCTTTTCTTGCGGACGTACAGTACCAGGCTGTGATCAACCAGATCGAAGCCGTGCTGCTCTGCGATATCATGCTGCAGCTTTTCAATCTGTTCATTGGTGAATTCAATCACCGTACCGTCTTCAACATTCACCATATGATCATGATGTTCACCGCGGGCCAGTTCAAACACAGAATGGCCGCCATCAAAGTTGTGACGGGTCACCAGGCCGGCACTCTCAAACTGAGTAAGTACGCGGTATACGGTCGCCAGACCAACATCTTCACCAGCCTCAATCAGAGACTTGTATACGTCTTCAGCGCTCATGTGAGCTTCAGGATTGGTTTCCAGAATACTCAGGATCTTCACCCGTGGCAGAGTGACTTTTAATCCTACTTTGCGCAGTTCCACGTTCTGATCGGACATGGTTTTCCTCTAATATTTCACAGCAACTTGTTTAATCAGGTATTATCCCTGCTCCATGCGCCAACGCAACTGACGAGACAGCACTTTGATTAAGAGAGCGACAATTCTGATTGTTTCACTCGGTTTTGCAACCCTTTATGGGTGTGTCTTTCCGGGTGTTTACAAACTCAACGTCCAGCAGGGCAACATCGTGACCGCCGACATGCTGGCCCAGCTCGAACCCGGCATGAATCAACGCCAGGTCACCTACATTATGGGGAAACCTGTCCTGAAAAACCCGTTTTCCCAACAGCGGTGGGATTATATTTATACATTAGAGAAGCGAGATGAAATAGTAAAAAACTATAAGATCAGTCTTTTCTTCAACGATGCCGGCCAATACGTCCGCTATGAAGGCAAATTGCCCAATGATGAATTCAGCGAAGAGAACCAGCTGAAGACATTGCCTAAAGAAGAAACCTCGCCGAATACCATCTCCACCGATATTCACGGCGGCTGATCCGGCTGCATAAAAAAACGCCCGCGGCATACTGCTCACGGGCGTTTTCCTGGCGCTGCTACGGTTCTGCTGCGGCGCTTTTATTTCTTTGCTTTGGCCGCGCGGTTGGCCCTGGCCTGTTTAGGGTCGATGATCAGTGGGCGGTAGATCTCCACCCGGTCTCCTTCCTGCAGAACATCCGCATCCGGTGTACGCGTGGCTTTCCCGAACACGCCATATTTGGCCTCGTCCAGATTGAGATCAGGAAATTCGTGCTCAATACCGGATTGCTTAACCGCTTCCAGCAGCGTTGTGCCCGGCTCAACGTCGAGTGCCAGAATCTTTTGTTTCTGTGGCAGCGCATACGCCACTTCCACCCGTATTGTGTCAGCCATAGATTTCGTTCGCCCGCTTCACAAAGGCATCCACCATACTGTTGGCTACCTGTTTAAACACCACACCCAATGCTGCCCCGGCGATCAGACCGCCAACATCAAATTCCATATCCAGCGAGACCTTACAGGCTTCATCCGATAACGCCTGAAAACGCCAGACGCCGGAGAACTTACTGAAAGGCCCGTCGAGTAAATTCATATCCATGCGCTGCGGACGCACGAAGTCATTGTGTGTACTGAAACTCTGATTAACGCCGGCTTTGGAGATCGTCAGTCTGGCTTCGATAAAATCGTCACCTTCTGCGATCACCTCGGTCGCTTTACACCCGTGCAGAAATTCCGGGTAGCGGCGTACGTCGTTAACCAGATCAAACATCTGCTCTGCGCTGTGCATCACCAGCGCACTGCGACTGATAGTAGTCATGTTAAATCAGAGAAGTCCGTTAATAAAAATAAACAGGATGGCCAGCGGTGATACATAACGCAGCATAAACCGCCAGGCATTAAACACACCTTCATCCGCCTGCAGCTCGTTAGCGCTGTCTTCACGCCGCATCAGCCATCCCACAAAGACAGCAATCGCCAGTCCGCCCAGCGGCAGCAGGATATTGGCTGTCAGGAAGTCGAGTATATCAAAAAATGTCTTACCGCTGACGGATCGTTCTGTACCATCCGCCAGTGGCTGTTGCGCCAGCACGCTGGTATCGGCGTAGAGATGAAACGTCTCGTCCAGCGTATTGACCTGCTCCTCGCCGCTTTGCGGATCCGTAACCGTCTCAGTAATGCTCTCAGTAACAAAGAACTTGTTATCACCCCAGTGATTAAATGAGAGAACCGTACCAACCCCGAGCATCCACGCCAGCAGACACACGATAATGGTCGCGGTCCCGCGCCTGATGCCTTTCTCTACCGCCCACGCCACGGCAGGTTCGGCAATGGAAATCGCCGAACTCCAGGCGGCAATGGCGACCAGTACAAAAAACGCCGTGCCAATCAGGGTGCCCCCCGGTAACGCGCCGAAAGCAATCGGCAGCGTCTGGAACATCAGCCCGGGTCCGGCCGCCGGTTCCATACCGTGAGAAAACACAATCGGGAAAATAATCAGACCGGCCACCAGCGCTACCAGCGTATCCAGAAAGGCAACCGTAAAAATGGTTTTGGTCAGCGAGGCTTCCTGCGGCATATAAGCGCCATAGGCCATAATAGCGCCCATCCCCAGACTGAGTGTAAAGAAGGAATGCCCCAGCGCTACCACCACACTCTCGGTGGTCAGCTTGCTGAAATCAAACGAGAACATAAAGTTCCAGCCCTGACCAAAGCCCGGCGTTGTAACGGCATACCCGAGCAACAGCAGCAACATAATAAACAGCGCCGGCATCATCAGCCGGACACCGTCTTCAAGCCCGTGCTTAACGCCGCGGGCAATCACAAACCCGGTCATGATGATAAAAATGGTATGCAGCCCCAGCAGCATCCAGGGGTCCCCTAACAGATCGCCGAATGTCTGCTCTGCAACATCCGACCCGGCGCCGGTAAATACACCACTGGCCATCTCTCCGATATAGGCCAGCGTCCAGCCTGCAATCACACTGTAAAAGGACAGAATAAAGAAACCCGATACCGCGCCCAGCCAGCCGATACCGGAGAAAAACCGGGGAGCATTCTGTTTTCTGGCTTCCACCTGCATGGTGTGGATCGGACTGAGGCGACCACGGCGACCAAGCAGAACCTCAGCAATCATCACCGGCACGCCCGCTGCCAGAATGCATACCAGATACATGAGCACAAAGGCACCACCGCCGTTCTCACCTGTGATGTATGGGAACTTCCAGATATTCCCCAACCCCACAGCCGAGCCAGTCGCAGCCAGAATAAAAGTCCAGCGGCTGCCCCAGATGCCGTGCATACCTCTTTTGCTGTCGCTCGTCATTTCCTGCTCCCTTAATCTTTGCCGGTATTGTGAGTAATTTACCGCTGACCCTCAAGCCGATGACGCAAGCCGTAGTGCCTTTTCCGCCATTGCTCGGTTATACTGCGCGGCATGAGTAAAAAGAAAGCCAAAACCACCAGCGGTACCATCGCGCTCAACAAAAAAGCGCGCCACGACTATTTTCTGGAAGATAAAACAGAAGCAGGTGTGGCCCTGACCGGCTGGGAAGTCAAAGCCCTTCGTGCCGGCAAATGCCAGCTGCTGGACTCTTTTATCGATTTTCACCGCGGCGAAGCCTGGCTCACCGGCGCTCTGATCACCCCGTTACAGCAGGCCTCGACCCACATGGTCACCGAACCACGCCGGCCGCGGAAGCTGCTGCTGCACAAACGGGAGCTGGAACGCCTGGAGCAGAAGATTCAGGCGAAAGGCTATACCTGTGTCTGCACGGCTCTGTACTGGAAAGGCCCTTATGTCAAAGCCGAGATCGCGCTGGCAAAAGGTAAACAGAGCCATGACAAACGCAACACCGCCAAAGACCGTGACTGGGCCAAACAGAAAGAACGTATCATGAAGCATTCGGTGCGCTGAAACCCGGTGAACCTTGTGTTACAATGACAGTCTTATATCGGTGACAGCCAGATTAATCCGCCACGGTCATTGCCCGGGGTTGAAAACACAAGCGGCTGCCACCATATAGACAACAACGCCTTAGCGTATGAACGACGAATTCGGGGATGATTAGGATTCGACGCTGATTACAAAGCTATGGGTGCATGCCGAGAGGGTATAGCGATCTCGTAAATCAACGTTATACATAGTTATAGTCGCAAACGACGAAAACTACGCACTAGCGGCTTAAGCCCGCTTACCTCTGAACCCGGGTGCCTGTAGCCGGGGAACGAGGGCATCGTCTTACAGGCTCGCCTGGCTGGCTTCGCTCGGAGCTAAAAGGGTTAAACTTTAATCGAGCTCGTTCTGAACACCCTGCCCCTCGGGTCGTGACGAACTAAATCAATAGAGACGGCTAAGCATGTAGATCCTCTAGTGGAGGATTGGCGGACGCGGGTTCAAATCCCGCCATCTCCACCAATACAAAACCCCTGATGCTCGCATCAGGGGTTTTTTATTGGCCGAAGAAAGTGATTCTGAACTCTCATAGTTTCGGGTTCACCAGATTGCCGGGAGCAATCTGTACCGCCGCAGGCGCACGAAGGGGCTGGGCCATGGATGGCCCGGAGTACAATCCCGCCATCAGTCTTTATTGCCGACGAAGTGATTCTGAATTTCTCATAGTTTCGGGTTCACCAGATTGCCGGGAGCAATCTGTACCGCCGCAGGCGCCCGAAGGGGCTGGGCCATGGATGGCCCAGCGTACAATCCTGCCAGAGTGCATGAAAAAACGCCGCCCTCACAGCATTCCACTAACACCACAAACGCTGGCTATCCTGGAAGAACTGAAACCAATCAGCGGCCACCGGGAACACCTGTTTCCCGCAGACCGGAACCCCAGAACCCATATCAACAATCAAACGGCCAACATGGCAATCAAACGCATGGGCGATGAGAAAAAGCTAGTGGCTCATGGCTTGCGTGCCCTGGGAAGTACCACGTTAAACGAACAGGGCTTTGACCATGATTTAATCGAAGCAGCCCTTGCTCATGTGGATAAAAATGAAATACGAGCCGCCTACAACCGCTCAGACTACATTCAGCGCCGTATTCCGATGATGGAGTGGTGGTCTGAGCATGTAGAGAAGTGCAATACAAACATTGCACCCTTTACCGGAAAAATGATGAAAAACAGTGCTAATCACTGACTATCATATTCTGCTCCAGTATTATCCAAACATATTTTCTTGGAATCGTATCCGAACAACGGGTTATGGTAAGTATAGAATTCACCTTTCGTCACCTTATCTTCGACAACAAAGCACCCATGAAGAGAAAAATGATCTATGATGGTAGTGTTCATAATTCTGTGTCATTTCTTTAAAATCCTGCAAAAAGGAATGACACATGACCAAACCAACGTTCGATATGGAAGCCGCGTTACAGGCCCTTCGTGAAGGCAAAGATCTCACCGGTAAAGACGGCATTCTCACGCCCTTGATCAAGCAGCTTACTGAAGCCGACATGCAGGCTGAGCTGGAGGATCATCTCGCCAATGATGCTCAGCCCAATCGTAAAAACGGTAGCAGTAAAAAAACCATGAAGTCCCCCACTGACAACTTTGAACAGGAGGCGCCCCGTGATCGTTCAGGAAGCTTCGAACCTCAGATTGTCAAAAAGAATCAGACTCACCTAACCGACGAGCTTGAGCGTAAAATCCTGGCCCTGTACGCACTCGGTACCAGTTATCAGGATATTCGTACCCACATCGAAGACCTGTACGGCATGAAGCTCTCTAACGGTACGTTAAACGCCGTAACCGATAAATTATTGCCCGAACTTCAGGCATGGCGGGAGCGGGATCTGGACGCTGTCTATCCGATCGTCTGGTTAGATGCGATTCACTACAAAATCAAAGATAACGGCCGCTATGTCAACAAAGCTATTTACACCATTCTGGCACTGAACATCGAAGGCAAGAAAGAACTGTTGGGACTGTATCTGTCGGACTCTGAGGGCGCTCATCACTGGCTGAGCGTGCTCACAGATTTAAATAACCGTGGCGTTAAAGATATCCTGATCTGCTGTGTTGACGGACTGAAAGGCTTTCCTGAAGCTATTGCCACCATTTACCCTGAAACCGAAGTTCAACACTGCGTGATCCACCAGATCCGCAACTCCATCAAGTACGTTGCCAGCAAGAATCAGAAAACCTTTATGGCGGATTTAAAATGCGTTTATAAAGCTGCCACACTGAACGCGGCGGAAACGGCTCTGGACGAACTGGAGGCAAAATGGGGTGACAAATATCCGATGGTCATCCAGTCCTGGCGCAGCAAATGGCCAACCCTCAGTGCGTATTTTAAATACCCGGAAAATGTGAGAAAGGCGATTTACACCACCAACGCCGTGGAGGCCGTTCACCGCCAGTTCCGGAAGCTGACCAAGACCAAGGGAGGCTTCGCCAATGAAAACAGCTTGCTGAAGCTGTTGTACGCCGGTATTTTGAAGGTGTCAGAGCGCTGGACCCATCCGGTTCAGAACTGGAATCTGACCTTGTCGCAGCTGGCGATTCATTTTACAGGCCGACTGGATAACCAGATTGACCTGTAAATTTAAAATTTAGCTGACACAGAATTTTGAACAGCCTCCTAAGGTTCATAACCATCGGCAGAAGTAACAAGCGACTGGTTAATTACTGACCAATTTCCTTAAGTAATTCTGATAAAGGGATAATATACTCGGGGTCTCTATTTTCATCCTTAGAAAGAGTTTCCACATACTTAATAGCGCATATCTCAAGATCCTTAAGTAGTTTTCTCCATCCTCTACTGTTTCCATTTTTGATACAAAAAAAATCTGGAACCTCCTGAACCATTTGGATCGATTTATGTTTACTACTTTGATCTAACCCAGGCTCTCTTTTGTAAATAGATGTAATTTCGAAAACTTCGGTTATATCTTCATTTACATAAACATCGATTAAATACGACTCTATCGGCAGGTCACGCCAGTCAATAAAATGACTCCAAGTATCAAATATACTATCGTCAGCTATTTCTCCAGTTTCTTTTTCAATACGAGTCCTCACTACTTCTAATGCCTTTTCACCCTGTTTTTCGGCCTCCGGATCATCTTCAACGGTAGTGAAACAAACGTAGGCGTTTACCCCATCGAACAGTGAACTATCTAAACGATAGTTTTTCCCCGAAAGATCCAGCATATCTGTGCGACGCTTAGCCCAGATCTTCTTGAGTCTTTTCAAGTCCAAGTCCGTTATCTTTTTAGAGTCGTCCCAAATACCTTCGAACCAGGTATTTACCTCCCGAAGTACACTCTTTTCACTCCCCTGTATACCGAGCTCTAACAGTTTGGCAACCTGATCTCCCTCAAGCCCCAAGCCATTAGCTGAGATATTTGCCGACCCAAGGATGTACTCACTCTGACCACAAACAACTTTGGCGTGAAAATCATCCAGATGCTTAATGTTGTAGCCTGCATCCCGTATACGCTCAATAGCGTGTGGATTGGTTCCGCCCATATTGAGGTTGCATATAATGCGAGTTGTTTTTTTATCGACATTCGCCAGTAAACCCTCAGGACCAACGCCCCAATAAGCGACAGCGATGTTCAGCGTTTTGCTGTTTGTCAGGAGGCTCTCAATATGAGCTTTGTAGTTTTCAGTCGTGAGCAGCATTTCCATTCCTCATGTTTCCTGATTCTATTTCAAGGGAGCGGTTGCAAGGATTCAGTTTTAAAGTTTCAATTTCATTACTTCATAAGTACTACAAACACAGACCATTTAGGCCCGAACGATTTTTCATCTCAACACTGGATATAAAAACATGTCATGTTTACGGACACATCCCGTGTTTCCAAACCTGTTTAACCGAGCCGCCCCTGTTTAACCAAGCTGGCGTATTCGAAGCGCCAATTCATCACAACCCCAGGGCTTTGGCCATGGCGCTCTCTGCAACACCTTCTGTGGTTACCACCGCGTCTTTCAGCATCAGCTTGCCCTGCAATAACCGGTCAAGGTGTACATCAAAAGCGTCATGTTCCGGGTGCAAGGCTGCAGGCAGATAAATACTGACGGGCTTTTTCTGGCCAATACGGTATACGCGGTCAGATGCCTGAGCTTCTTTGGCGGGGTTCCAGTGGCGCTCCAGATGCACCACATGGTTGGCACCAATCACGGTTAACCCCACGCCTGCTGCCACCGGCGACATAATCAGAATGTTGAAGCCGGGCTGCGCTTCAAATTGCGTGATCAATTGTTTACGGCTGAGCTCTTCGGATTTGGTCTGCACGGCTTTGGTATCGCCATTAATAACCGAGATATTCAGCCCGTAAATTTTATCCAGCCAGAGTTTGACGGCGCGCTGCAGGTTTTTGGTGATCATAAAGAGGATGATTTTTTCATTCTTCGAACGGATATCATCCAGAATACCCAGCAACACCTGCAGTTTTGCTGACAGCATCATTTGCTGGCGTGCGTCATCGGCAGAGCGCACGGAGAGCAATAGTTGATCGATATTGGATAATTCGGGGTGAAGAGAGATACCACGTAGCTGACTGAGAACCGCCAATGCCACCCCACGGGTATCGGTTTCGGTTCGTACTGTACGGTAATGCTCTATTGCAGCATCGTACGCCTGTAGCTGCGCGCCCGTCATTGTGCGTGCCAGAGCTGGCATTTGTTGAATACCCGGCTGACTTTGAGGCAGGCCAGAGATAATGGTTTTTACCGGCAGGCCGGTTAAGCGTTCTTCTTTGGTACGGCGTAACATGTAGTCGCCCACGGCATTGCGTAAATCCGTTCCTATTTGTACGCGGACTTCATCTCGCTCTTCTTCCACTGCGTTCAGAATCGGTTTAATCCAGCTGTCGCGAAATTGTGGCCAATCCCCAAGCAGCCCTGGTTGTGCTGTATCCACCAGACACCAGTAATCTGCAAGGCTGTTTTCTACCGGTGTACCTGTTGCCAGAATTTTCACATCGGCTTTAAGGCCTTTTGCCGCACGGGTTTGCAGCGTATTAATGTTCTTCAGGTTCTGGGCTTCGTCGAATATCACCATACCCCAATCAATCACGCACAATGAAAACTGGTAATCGCGTAACGTCTGGTAGGTTGTCAGCACTAAACGCCGGTCCATATCCAGCCGCGCCGGGCCTGCTGAAGGGCCGACTTTGAGCGCATAACGGATGGCATCTTTTACGCTGGCAGCGTCACTGTCTGCCAGGCTTTGTAATTGTTGGGATTCACGCTCGGCACCCTGAATGCGGTATTGCTTCAGGTCGCGCCCGGACTGCAGAACAACAATGTCGCGGAATGGGATTGAGTTAAATGTTTTACTAACTTCATCTTCCCAGTTTTCCAGCAGGCTCAGAGGTGCGACGACCAGTATTGGTTTTTCTGTTTTACCTGCGGATTTTCTGCCTTGCAGATAGTGCTGCGCAGCCACCAGGGCCATGTAGGTTTTACCCAGCCCCATATCGTCAGCTAATAATCCACCCTGAACACGATAAAAATCTTCCGGGTTATCCGCACTGGCAGCCGATATCAAACGGGCCATCCAATCGACACCTTCACGCTGGTGGTCGAATGGCTGGCGTGCACAGTTCTGCCAATCTACGGAGGTGTTTTTAGCATTGGCCAGTTTTTGTTTAAGAGTGGCAACACGCTCGTCGGCTTCTTTCAGAATCACCGTACTGGTAACGGTTTCTTCATCTTGTTCAAGGCTTTCTTCAGGAGTTGATTGTGGTTCCTGTGGTGTACTGAATTTTTCATTCAGTTCTGTGACCAGCGCTGCTACCTGTCCGCTGTTAGAAATATCGATGTTTTCACCGGCAAACTGCAACTGCGTCGCTCCCAGCTGTTGTGCCTGTTCTATCTTTTTCTGCAGGCTTTGTAGTTCTTCCGGGGTATCCACCAGGCGGCGGATGATTTCAGCTGGCATCGGCTTATCACCCAGAGCGAACCAATCCTGACGGCTGGCATCCGGGTTGCCAAAATCAATATGCTGAAGCTCGCCAATACCTTCCACACGCAATGAGAAGCCAAGATCAAGATCAACCAAAGCAGCATCAATAAAGGCGGATGGCGTCTTGATGAAGTCAGCAACCTGAGAGGCTGGAATACGTTGCCTGCTAAGGACTTCGTTCACAGCCTGCAGCTTTTCAGGCTCCAGCAGAACGATCTGATCTTTAACCCGCAGCACTCCTTCATCACTTGCCTTTTCAAGCTGATGCCAGCGACTGCCAAGGTCATCCGGGCTGATGCCTGCACCCACCGCGGGGCATAGCTCCAGACTGCCATCAGCAAGGCGTGTAGCTGTAATACCGATTTTTTCCGGAATGCGAACGGCAAGCGAATCGAACTGAGCCAGTTCAAGCTGCATACCACTTCGTTTAGCCAGTTGAAGACGAGCCACCAGCCTCAGGTTTTCTGCTTCGCCACGTTCAGAAGCGCTCAGATCCTGATGATGATTCAGCGCCTGAATCGCCAGCAATTGCTCGAAGGTAAGGCGATACTGTTCAGAACCAATATACAAAAGTGGCCCTTTTACTTTGAGAGGAACACGCTCGGTAAGACGCGGATATATATCGACGGTGAAAGCACTATCCGTAGTTTTACTTTGAATGCGCGCTTCAAACGCACCGTTAAAGAAATCGGGAAGCATAAGAACGTTGGCTTCATCATCCTTTAAAGCAGCAATTACCGGAGAAGGCACACTGTAGCCATTCGCCATTGGATCAGCACTGCCCTGCTCTTCCAGCATTTTAAATAAGGCCAACTGGAGTAAAGCGCGGGGTTCGCCTACACCTGAGTTAAGAGCTTTAAAGTCTTCCTGGGGCAGATAAAAATTTATGCCATCGGAATCTGCAGAAGAGATAAAACCATCGCTGTTGGCAACCGCCTCACTGGAGATACCTAAAAAATCTTTTAGTGTATTAATCAAGCTCATCTTTGCTATCTCGTGCTGTGAAAGACCGGCATACCAAACCTTTGTATGTATGCTTTGTAATCGGTTTTAGTCATTAACTTTTCTATATCTAACTCAATACCATTGTCCGCCAGGAACTGGATAACATTATTCCGCCACGTCCCTGGATGGTGGGTAATATCAGCCAAAGGCAATCCGGGGTGCTGTTTACGGTATTCATTCGGTATTCGTTTTGTCAGATCGTTATGATCAAGATGGGTTACACCATAGTCGGCAATCTGACGACCAGGTACGTCAAGATAAAGCCATATTTTGAAACTGTGGGAGCCCTGGATAACATGAAACTTGCCGCAGTTAAGGTAGATAACAGCTTTGTCACTCATATTGCCGCCAAGGTCGATGTAACTGGACTTCATCTCTCCACGTAAAACGCGCTTCACTCCGTACTTAGCTTTCGCCCCCAACATCAGGCGCGTACCTTTTATAAGATCCTGATCGAACAGCCCTTCAAGAAATTTCTTTCTCGCCGGGAACATACGCTGTAAGCTTTCATCTCCACTTTCTTTGCCATACTGCTGCACAGCTTTGAGGAATAACTTCAGATCCTCACGGGATAACCAACCTCTTACTTTATCTATGCGGGCTTCACCAATTGGCTGCCACCACTGACGAAAATCTGATGCACTGCTGGCTATGCGAGGATCACCTGCGATACTCAGAATAAAATTTCGCCAGGTCTCTCCCGGATCTGCTGGCGATCGATCAATGAGAATCTCCATCGCCCGATGGCCGATACACAGGCTACCTTCAAAAACAGCCATATTTACCTCCGGTTTTTGCAGCTCTGCAAAAACCGTATGAGGCTCGCCAAAAGGGATTTCTGTTAATGTATCGAGGTAGTAAAACGCCCGACATATATCGCCGAAACGACCCTGATCAAAGCCTGTTAACCCTACCCTTTTGAAATATTCATTCAACTCCAGCTGGTTTTGCTTAGCATGGCGAACCACCAGAGCTGATGCATCTTTCGCCATAAGCTCATCCATATTGCCCTTAAGGTTATGCAATACACTGTGCTCATTAGGAACCTTCTGGTCTGGCAGAAGGCGAAGCTGATCAGAGATTATTTCTGATAAAAATGGCTGCATATCTGGTTGATTAATCGCCGACTGATTTCCCAGACCAAGCTGGTCAAAATAGCGAAAGTAAAGATCAACCAGGTTGATGAGCGGTATCTGGGACAGCCTTGGCTGTTGACACTCAATAAGCAACGCCAGAGACCTGGGATTCAGAGAGTTACGCAAACTGGAGTCTTCGAGCCAAAGATAGGTAATTGCCCGTGCTCCGATACGGGTTGAGATAATACGTTTAATGCGGGTACCAACTTTATCGGATATTGCGTAACGCAAATCCTGGACGACTTGTTCGAAGTTACCTCCTTTGCCTGCACCTTTCTGCAAATTCTCTGCACGCTGAACCAATGATTGCCATTCATTAATTTTCTGTGCTGGCCACTCATTTGAAGGGAGTCTGAACTTCGGAAGCTTCAATGCCATGATCAGCTGCCCTCCACCCCAAAACCGGATTTTTCTTTAACCTTTTCAAAGTCCTTCAAATCCGGATGGCGAATAGTAAACCTTATATCAATTCGGCGATTTTCTTTACGTTCATCTTCAGTCTGCTGCGTTTCAGTGACTGGGCGGGTTTTTCCGTAGCCGCTGACACTGAACAGAAAATGACCCGCGTGGTTTTTCAGAATATCAAGGCGCTGATTACTTTTGAGCTTTTCGTTCCAGAACTGCCACAGCGAAATTGCTCGATAGGCTGATAACCCCCAGTTTCCTTTATTTCCGAAAAAGCTGGTGGGCAATACATCCGTATGCCCTTCAATAAAAACTGTATCCAGATACTCTGACCGGCCTTCTTTTCGGATCACATCTCCCAGGACCTGACCGATATCGAGAGCTGTATTCTGATATTGCTCACGGATCGAATAATCCCGTGAAGCAAAGCCAAGAAGATCGCTGGAAATACTGACGATAGAATCGTTTTCGTTAACGATAACAGTGATGCCTTTCTTCTCTAGCTTTTCTTTGATCTCGTGCAGGATTGTCCGGCGTACGGTATCTGCCTGTTTGAGCTCCTGAATGCTTTTATCGAAATCCTGCTGTTTTTGTGTAAGGTTAAGAACCAGAACGGCACAGGCGAGCACGAACAGAATCAGTAAGCCTGCCATAATGTCGGAAAATGACATCCAATATGGATTTTCTTCATCTACGCTGGCTGCAGTACGGCGAAAGACTTTCATCATCACGTCCTTACGGTGAGATCATCCAGGACGCCGGATATGGCATTCACGGTATTAACCATCTGATTGGTAAAACTGAGTGTCTGCTGGTTCCACTCATTCATTCGCGCTTCAACCTGAGAAGAAACTTCACCAGAGTACCTCGACAACCATTCTGAAGCCTGCTCTTCAATTTGCAGGACCTGCTGGCGCAATGAGTCGCCAAGAGCTGAAAACTCGTCTTTCACGCCCTTGAGGTATTCATCCTGATGTACACGCATGGTGTTGAAACTATCACCCGCTAACTTAGCGGTATCTTCAAACTGCTCTACTGCAGCCATGATAGAATCTTCGAGTTCATCCAATACACCGACCTGTTCCTTAACACCGTTAAAGGCCAGCTCATTCTGACGAGCCGCAGCCGCGATATTATCAGTAACGACTTTACTGTTTTCACCAAGCGTAGCGGCGGCTGTGCTCAGATTACCGGATAGGATTCCCAACTGAGATGCACTGGTATTCAGGTGAGAGCTGCTCTGTTCAACAGAGATAGACGCCTGAGTTAATTTATCCAACAGCTGCTTGTGTTGCTCAGCTAACTGTTGTGATTGTTGCAGGCTGGCATGAACTCCTTCTGATATGGTTTGCAGCAACTTAGCCTGTTCTCCTGCCATGCTCTCCAGCATTTGTTTTAAGCGACCATCAGTTTCTTCTGCTTGCTGCTGCAATTGACCAAGCTGCTGCCTGGTTTGATCCTGCATGCTGTTAACGGCCTCACTGAAGGCTTTGGTCATTCCACCAGCCTGCTCCTTAGCAAGTTCAGTAAAATCAGCCATCTGCTTGCCCGATGCCACAGCAAGATCTTCGACCACTTTTGCCTGATGCTCGGATAACGAATTGACCTGCTGTGCAAACTGCGTTGTAAGTTGCTGCTGTTGCGATTCTGAATTTTTACGTTGTTCGTCAAGCTGTGCGTTCAGTTTTGAGGTTCTTGCTGCATCTACTTCAGCTTGTTTGGCTTGTTTTTCAGTAATTTCTGTAAACAGTGAATCCATCTTGCCAGATATCGATTCCATCGCCTTATTAACGGAATCAGCAGCTCCATCCATTGATTCTTTTTGGCGTATTCCCTCTGCGCGTAAGCCGGAAGAAAATTGTTCAATCAATGATTCCAGAGCCTGAGTTGACTGTTGGCTTGCATTATTACTCATAGCCTGTAATGCAGGGTTAAGGATTTCTGACAACTTAGTGGCTATAGCGTCCTGCATAGAACGACTCATTCCTTCGACACTCTTTTGCAGTTCAGAACCAATTTGCTCTGCAAGACCTGCAAGTGAGTTTCTGCTCTCCCTTGAGTGATCACTGATATCCACCAACACTTTTTCTGCAGGCAGGCGAGGGTATAGAAAATCAATTTTATATTGGAGTAATGTTATTTTCTTGAGAACAGCGCGTTCTGTTTTCTTCTCGATCCAGTTGAGAATAAGACTTAAAAATACACCCCATACTGAAGATACAAACGCGACGCCTGCACCGGAGATCATCTGATTAATACCAGCCTTCAGCTCGGCAAGCTCATTGCTGGAAAAATTGAGGCCAGATAACCCCAGCGTAAGTCCCAGGAAGGTACCAAGAACACCAATGGCAGTAAGAAAGGAAGGGGTCGCAGCTAACAGGCGGTTTGAGGTTAAGCCACCAGCCATCGTTCTGGCGTTGAAAAAGTGATCGGCATCGAGTGTGTTGTATAGCTGCGTCAGATCGGCGGAATAAACCAAACTTTCGTCAAATTCTCTCCACAGTTCCTTAACACCTTCAACCGGGCTTTCAGCAGCTTTTGTTACTACCTGACTGCGTTCAGATGCCAACTCTTTTCGATCCGCACCTTCAACCAGATCAGCAATAGCGGAACGAACTTTAAGAAATACCCGATACTGAACCCATAAACGCACACAGCACCAGAAGAATACAGCAAGCATGACAAGGAAAAGCGCCAGACTGATGTAAGCAGTAAGCCCAGTGTGACCGTCCAATATTGAGAGCCCTGGAACCAGGTACATCCAGTCAATCGCTTGTGTATCCATTTTTCCTCCCAAGCACCCTGTTTCTCAAGGTGTTAATTAAAACCAACTTATTTTTTAGTGGCCTTCCATGGCCATAAACAATCATCCTTGCGCTTCCTTGCTGTGCCTGTCAGGACGGTTCATTTTCACCGCAGCATCCCTAGCACTGACATCCTGTCTGCATCCTGCACAGGCATTCAGCCCGGAGATTTATCTGCGAACAATGCTGTATATATAAACATGTAAAATTATCAGACAGTCAGAATGTCAGCGCAGCCACGGCTCAAGATCTGTACGGCTTTGGCTTGTTAAAATGATTTGTTGCGCCTCTGGCCGTTCCCGGTAACGATCCACCCTCAATTGCTGCAGCCAGTAAATGAGCAGTGCCGCCCTGACGCTATACTCCCTTGTCAGATTTCCTGACACATCGACTGTCATTCCATAATCCATCGCCACGATTCTTCGTCGCGCCGCATCCAGCCTTGGGTCTGGTTCTATCGAAAACGTCACCCATGTGTTCCAGCCTTGATCATGCTCGCGACCATGCAGGGATTTTCCCTCTGCATCAAATACATTGCGAATACGGGTTAATACAAAATCACGATAATCCTGATTCTTTTCGCACCAGGCTCGTACATGCCAACGATGTCCGTCGTTGATCAGCGTATGAGGGCAGATTATGCGTTCTTCGAAATCAGGGCTCGTTATGCTTGCATAGGCTACATCCAGGCGCAACTGATGCCTGATGGCCTGAATGATGGGCCTGACAATGAGTGATGACGGAGAATGGTGACCACTGACCATACGCAGCACTGTGGATTCTCCAACAGCATCGCTACCATAATCACAAAACCGGTCGGCCATGAGATTTATGTAGTTTTCCAGACCAGCAGAAAATAAGGTTGGCCTAGACTGCTCTGTCGGCTCGTAACACTTCAGGCTGGCGTTATAGGTGAGGTGTTCCGGATAACGGGCTTTGTAGTCATTAATCAGTCGACTTGAGCTCTGGCGGGTAATTGCCAGCAGCTTCATCAGATGACTGGTATTCAGACGCCCTTCCCACTGAAGAACCAGCTCGATTGCGTGAAAGGCCTGCCTCTGCTGATGTGTGAGCTCTTCCTCCGGGGAAGCCATAGATGTATCCATATGCTCCGAATACAATCCTTGTCGAGTATTTACTCAATTGTACATACAGTTTCCACAAATTCTCTAGCCATTTTCCAGCTTCGTAATCATTGCAGCTCTTTATTTATTGCCATAGGCAATCATTTCATGGGGACATTCCCGGAATATGCTAATGAATCGCACCGTGTGGCAGAGACTATTAGCCCAGTGGGGCTTGGTCATCTCAAATAAACTGTAATCCCTCCCCTAAAATGGGCTATTTCAAACTTGGTATTTTCCAAGTTGTTATCAACCCGGCCTAAACTCACAACCCCGCCGCCCACTCCGGCAACCGAGCCAAATGCTCCGTACGAACCCCCTGCTTAATGGTTAACACCGGCTGAAAGGGATTATCAAGGCGGGAGTTATCCAGCACCCGCACCTGATCACACAGCGGGATCGCAAGGCGAACATTGTCCAGCATCCGTGGGATACGGGCTTCAACTTTATCCGTGGGGACATTGTGGCCACCATCAAGCACGCGCTGGCTGATACGGGCGAGATTCAGCCCGGTGGATTCGACATGAATCACCACCATGATGATCTGGTAACCCAGCGCTTTCGCGTGGGCCATAAAATCCACTTTAGAGGGGTGGGAAAAAACAGTTTCAAAACAAAAACTATGAGCAGCCTGCAGCTGTTCGAAGCGCATGGCCTCGGCGATTCTGGCGGCTTCGTAGCTGTTGCCTTCCGGATCGTCGGGAAATACTTCCCTGGCGATCAGGTCGGCATTGATAAATGGCATGCCTAACGGCTGAAGTACCTGCTGGTAGAAGGTGCTCTTACCCGAGCCGTTTCCACCCACCAGCATCCACAGCTGTTTGCTGCTCATGCGTTTTGTTCAGGAACAAACTGCCCGTTAATGAACTGACCAACTTCGATCCGTCCGTCCGGGTAGCAGGCTTCTAAAAGACCGGGGTGTGTGGCTGACGCCTGATAGCGCACACTACCGGCGGCAATCGCTTCACTGAGTGCACCTGAATCGCGCTCCCGGTCAAGGGCCGCAAACACGTCATCCGGGTCCACCGGGCTGGGAACCGTATGTTCTACGCGGAGAGTCGCCAGCCCCGCCTGTACCGACAACAGAACATCAGGATTAACGACCTTTGCCACCTTACGGCCAAGATCTGCCCAGTATTCAATCTGTTCTGCGGCACTGCGGTGCAGGGTCGAGCCAGCCACTGCAGCAGCAGTCATCAGGTTGCTTTCCAACCGCACAGGGGATGATGCTTTAGCCATGACAATTACCTCTCTGAGATGCCATCTAACGATTGTAGCAGATTGCTACAGACAAGATACAAAAAAAGTATCCGCAGAACCAGCAGGCAGAGTGTTTCAGCGCATTCTGCCGGGCTTAACGCCTGTTATCTCGCTGCTAAAGCAGCTGTGGCTACCCAATCGTGCCTCTGCTTTCTTATCTTCCCGCTCACCCACACTCACCAATAACGGCCTTCACTGTCAATCTCACAGGCCTGTATGGTCAATCCAGCACCTCTGCAAGCCGCTATCTTATCCGTCAAACAATAATTAACCTGGCTGGACCCATTCATGAGCAAACATATTTCTTCCGATGCACTGATCATCGGCGGCGGTATTGCCGGCATCGTTACTGCGGTGGAACTGCTGCGCGCCGGTAAAACGGTGACCATTGTTGACCGCGACAGTGAAGAGCGTCTGGGTGGGCTCGCATTATGGGCCTTCGGTGGTATGGCATTAGTGGGCACGCCGTTGCAGCGCAAGATGGGCATTAAGGATACGCCGGCGCGGGCACTGCAGGACTGGATCAGCTTTGGTGAGTTGGATACAACCGACGAGCATTCTCTGGCATGGGCTAAATATTATGTTGAAAACTCCCTGCCGGAAGTGCACGACTGGCTAAAGAACGAAGGCATTAAGTTTATGCCGGCCGTCAACTGGGTGGAACGCGGCATGTACGGCGGAGGCAACAGTGTGCCGCGTTATCACATTGTTTACGGCACCTCACGGGAACTGACCCGTACCATGATTTCTGCCCTGCATGCGGCCAATAAAGATAACCGGTTAACTCTGCTTCACCACCACAGCATCCATGAACTGGAGCAACAGGGGCACAGGGTGTGTGGCGCAGCCGGCAGCAATGATAAAACCGGGGAAGACATCCGCTTCAGTGCGGATACCGTGGTGGTTGCCACCGGGGGGATTAACGGCAACCACCGGCAGACCCGTGCCAACTGGCCAGCGCAACGGCCATTGCCGGATACGATGCTGAACGGCGCTCACCCACTGGCGGATGGCAACATGCATCACCACGTGGCTGACACGCTGGGGGGGCATATTGTTAACGCCGGCGAAATGTGGAACTACGCAGCGGGGTTCCGCCACCCATATCCACACTTTGATGGTCATGGGTTATCGACCATTCCATGTAAATCCGCGCTGTGGCTGAATCACAAAGGTCAGCGTATCGGCCCGGAGCCTCTGGTAACCGGCTTTGATACCCACTGGCTGTGTCAGCGCGTTGCGGAACAGGAAAAACCCTGGACCTGGCACCTGCTGAACTGGCGCATCGCCATTAAAGAATTTGCGATCTCCGGCGCCGAGCATAATCAGCGTATCCGGGATAAACAATTTCTGCGGTTTGTGTTCGAAACCCTGACCGGCAATCACCGCCTGATTAAACAAATGGCGCGCGAAAGCGACGATTTTATCGTTGCGGATACACTGCAGGAACTGGCAGAAAAAATGAACGCCCTGACCTGCTCTCATGATATTGATCCGGCCGTTTTGCAGGCCACAGCCGACGACTTCGATGCCAATTTTGAGGGCGGCGCCAAATTCTCTAACGATGATCAGATCCGCCGTATTCTGCATGCACGTCAATGGGGGCCGGACAAGCTGCGTACCTGCAAACCGGCGCCACTGCAGACAAAAGGCGCCGGACCTTTCATAGCCATCCGCATGCAATTAATTACCCGCAAAAGCCTCGGCGGTTTGCGTACCGATTTAAAAAGTCGTGTACTGGGAACAGACAACCAGCCGGTCGCCGGGCTCTATTGTGTTGGTGAAGCAGCAGGCTTTGGTGGCGGCGGCTGCAATGGCAAACGCTCTCTGGAAGGCACTTTTTTACCCGGCTGTATTTTAACAGCCCGCGCCGCAGCCAAAGCCATTATCAGCGGCGAATAACCCGAACGATTTTTTGAGCGAGGAGAATAACAATGCCAAACGGCGCACAGGCTCTGATGAAAACTCTGGTGGATGCGGGTATCGACGTCTGCTTCACCAACCCGGGCACCAGCGAAATGCACTTTGTGGCCGCCCTCGACAGTGAACCGAACATGCGTGCCGTATTGGCGTTGTTTGAAGGCGTCGCGACCGGTGCCGCGGATGGTTATGCCCGCATGGCAGATAAACCAGCGGCCACCCTGCTGCATCTGGGTTGTGGTTTAGGCAATGGACTGGCGAATCTGCACAATGCCCGCAAAGGCAAAGTGCCGGTGGTAAATATTGTGGGTGACCACGCCACTTACCATGTGAAATACGACGCTCAGCTGCAGTCAGATATTGAAACCGTTGCCCGTAATGTATCGCCCGGTTTTGTGCGTACTTCACAAACCACCGAAGCACTGTGTCAGGACGCGGCTGATGCCATCACCGCGGCCCGCGGCCTGCCGGGGCAGGTCGCTACGCTGGTATTACCGGCTGACGTTTCCTGGGGAGAGAATGGTACGCCCTGCGCGGTTCCGGCACAGATATCCCAGCCGGAAGCGGATGACGCCACAGTAAAAAAAGCCGCTGATGCCATCCGCTCAGGAAAGAAAACCGCCCTATTATTAGGCGGACATGGTCTGCGTGAACCCAGCCTGCTGGCAGCGGCAAAAATTGCCGCCGCACATGGCGTTAAACTGTTTGCTGAAACATTCCCTACCCGTATTGAGCGTGGCGCCGGCCTACCCCCGGTCGAACGTATTGCTTATCTGGCAGAACTGGCCGGAGTACAGCTGGCCGACATCGACCACCTGATTCTGGTGGACTGCAAGGCGCCGGTGTCTTTCTTTGCCTATCCAGGTAAGCAAAGTTACCTGGTACCTGAGCGCTGCAATGTGCACACCCTGTCCACGCCGGAGCAGTCAGCCGCCGCCAGTCTGCAGAAACTGGTCACAGAACTGGGAGCTGCAGAAGCTACGCCGGCCATTCAGCAGGCCAACCGGCCGGATGCGCCGCGCGGTCGTCTGACTGCCCCGAAAGTCTGCAAAGCCGTGGGCCATTACCTGCCGGACAACGCCATTATCGTGGATGAATCCATCACCTCCGGCCTGATGTTAAACGCCATGACGGACGGCGCGCCGCGTCACGATATGATTACCCTGACCGGCGGCGCGATTGGCCAGGGCCTGCCCAATGCCATCGGTGCCGCCATCGCCTGCCCGGATCGCCCTGTGATGGCGCTCATCGGTGACGGTACCTCCATGTACACCATTCAGTCGCTGTGGACCATGGCCCGCGAAGAGCTCAACGTGACGGCGATTATTTTTAATAATGCATCCTACTCAGTACTGAATATCGAACTGGAACGCGTAGGCGCCGATTCGGCCGGCGAGAAAGCCAGATCGCAGCTGGATCTGAACGGGCCGGTCCTCAACTTTGCGCAGTTAGCCCAGGGGATGGGCGTGCATGGTGTGCGGGTATCCACCGCCGAAGAATTAAACAAAGCGCTGGAATACGCCCAAAGCCATCCGGGCCCGCATCTGATTGAGGCCATGGTGCCGGAGTCAATGAATGGCGTAAAACGCAAAGTTCTGCCCTGGGTGCTGCGTTCTTTACCCAGCCTGCCGTTATCCATGACCCGGGCGCTGAAGAAAAAAATTGCCCCCTGACAAGCGGGTGTTATCCAGACTGGCATCACCATCGGCTGCCATAAAAAAGCCCGCATTAAGCGGGCTTTTTTATGGCTGACGCTAACGCGCCGCCACTTTACTCAGCAGCTGCAATCAGGCTGGCGTTACCGCCGGCAGCGGTGGTATCAATACACAGATGACGTTCGATCTGATAACGCTCATGCTGCAGCATTTCAGCAATCAGCGGAATCAGGACGCCATCACGTTGCGCCAGTGCCTGACGATAACGGCTGAGCCACTCAGCATCAGCGACACTGACCACAGCAGCAAAGCCATCACAGTCGGTCAGCGCCTGAGCTTCCACAACACCTTCCACTGCAACCACAGGCAAGCCAGAGACGGCCATCGCATCCAGCACATTGCGGGCGCCGGTGGCGACCATAACCGCCTGGTTGCCGTTCGCCATGGCCATGGCGGCCTGTTTCATCGCGGTCATGGCATCCGGCCCCAGACACAGTACAACGCCCCGCGCATGCAGCGACAGGCGGTTTGTTTCACCGGTTGGCCCGGGCATATTGGTCACTGATTCTGTGTCTGCCAGCGGCAGTTTCAGCTCTTCCAGCATGCCCTGCAGATGACCGGCGTCCGCCGCTTTCAGGCCGGCAGCCTGATCAATGGCAGCCTGTAATGCATCCTGCTTAACGGCATCCGCCGGCTGCTCGACAATTTCAGGCACCAGGCGTGTATCGCGCATAAAGCGATGAATATACGCCGGACCACCCGCCTTAGGGCCGGTACCGGAAAGCCCTTCACCGCCGAACGGCTGTGACCCCACGATGGCACCGATCTGATTGCGGTTAACATAAGCATTACCCACATGAATCTGCCGGGTGACGGCTTCGATGCGGTTATCCATACGGGTATGCAGGCCAAACGTCAGACCGTAGCCACGGGCGTTGATATCACGGATAACTTTATTGACTTCAGTGGCGCGGAACGTGGTCACGTGCAACACCGGACCAAAAATTTCTTCCGGCATATCTTCAATGCCTTTCACCCGGATTACCGTGGGCGCCACAAAACGCCCCTCATCTGGCACAGCCAGTGATTTACTTACCAGGCCGCGCATAGAAAACTCCTGACAATAACGCTCAATTTTCTGTTTGGCGGCATCATCAATCACCGGCCCCACATCGGTACTCAGATACCAGGGGTTACCGGGCTGCAGTTCATCCATCGCGCCGTACAGCATTTCCAGCAGGTTGTCGGCAATGTCTTCCTGAAGGTACAGAATACGCAGCGCTGAACAACGCTGGCCGGCACTCTGAAAGGCCGAAGCCAGCACATCACGCACCACCTGCTCAGGCAATGCCGTCGAATCCACCAGCATGGCATTCAGACCACCGGTTTCGGCAATCAGGGGGGCCTCCGGCTCCATATGGCTGACCATCATCTGGTTGATGCGCATCGCCGTCTGGGTGGAACCGGTAAAGCACACACCGGCAATCCGCGCATCGGCGGTCAGCGCCGCCCCGACTTTCGCACCACTGCCTGGCAGTAACTGGATCACATCGGCAGGCACGCCGGCCTGGTGCATTAATTCCACCGCCCGGTAAGCAATGATGGGCGTCTGATCCGCCGGTTTGGCCAGTACGCTGTTACCCGCCGCCAGTGCCGCCAGAATCTGTCCGGAGAAAATCGCCAGCGGGAAATTCCACGGAGAAATGCAGGTAATCACACCACGCGGTTTCAGGTATGCAGCCTCGGGCTGATCCTGAAAAACACGCAACTGTTGCGCGTAATAACGGGCAAAGTCCACGGCTTCACGGATTTCGCCCACCGCATCGGCCAGGGTTTTACCGGCCTCACGGGTGGCAATGGCAAACAGTTCAATGGCATGTTCTTCATACAGGTCTGCCACCCGCTCCAGAATCTGTGCCCGCTGCTCCGGCGCTGTGTCAGACCATTGTGCAAAGCCGCTGCCTGCGGCTGTGATTGCCTGTTCTATGTCGCTGGCCGAGGCGCTGGTCACGCTGCCCACGGTGTCAGAAACATCCGCCGGATTCACCAGCACGGTGGTTTCATCCCCTTCCACCGTACCGGCAATCACAGGTCCTGCCTGCCACTGGCAGTTGCTGTAAGCGGCTCTTTGCTGATCAATCGCGGCGATAATTTCAGAGTCTGTAATATCAAAGCCTTTGGCATTTTTACGTCCGTTGCCGTAAAGATCTGCCGGCTGAGCAATCACTGAACTGGGGCGTACGCCTTTTTCCGCCACCTCGGTAAAGGGGTCGCGGGCAATGGTTTCCGGAGCAATGCGCTCATCCACGATCTGATTCACAAACGAGCTGTTAGCGCCGTTTTCCAGCAGCCGGCGCACCAGATAGGCCAGCAGGTCTTTGTGCTGCCCTACCGGCGCATAAATACGGCAGCGGGTATTTTCTTTGGTATGCACCATGTCGTGCAAAGATTCGCCCATGCCGTGCAGGCGCTGGAATTCAAAGGCTTCTCTGTCGACGTCTTCCGCCATGGTCAGGACGGCGGCCATGGAATGCGCATTGTGCGTGGCAAACTGCGGGTAGATACGATCGGTTTTTGCCAGTAGTTTCTCAGCACAGCATAAGTAAGAAATATCCGAATGGATTTTACGTGTGTATACAGGAAAACCATCCAGACCCAGCGTCTGCGCCCGTTTGATTTCGGCATCCCAATAAGCGCCTTTCACCAGCCGTACCATGATGCGGCGATCTAAACGTGTTGCCAGCGCATACAGCCAGTCAATAACAAACGAAGTACGCTGCCCGAAGGCCTGGACCACCACGCCAAAGCCATCCCAGCCCTGTAATTCCGGATCGGACAGAACCGCTTCGATCACGTCGAGTGAGATATCCAGCCGGTCGGCCTCCTCGGCATCGATGTTAAAGCCCATATTGGCTTTCGCCGCCTGACGCGCCAGCGTGCGCGTGCGCTCCACCAGCTCCGTCATTACCCGCTCACGTTTGGCAAACTCATAACGCGGATGCAGCGCCGATAACTTCACCGAGATACCGGGGTTATCTGCAATCCGGTCGTGTACACACAGTGGCGTCAGCGCACTGATCGCACGGCTGTAATCATCCAGATAAGCCTCGGCATCGGCCGCTGTCCGGGCCGCTTCGCCCAGCATATCGTAAGAGTAGGTATAGCCTCTGGCTTCCAGTTTTTTTGCCCGTTTAGTGGCTTCCTGTATATCACGGCCGAGCACGAACTGACGCCCCAGCTCTTTCATCGCCTGACCCACAGCAGTACGTACCACGGGCTCGCCCAGACGTTTGATCATGCCACGCAGCGTGGTGGTCATGCCCTCATCGCCACTGGGTGCGATCAGTTTACCGGTCAGCATCAGAGCCCAGGTGGAGGTATTCACCAGTGAGGACGCCGACTTACCGATATGCTCCCGCCATTCACCGAAAGCCACTTTATCTTCAATCAGCGCATCAATGGTGGTGGAATCCGGCACCCGCAGCAGGGCTTCCGCCAGACACATCAGGGCCACCCCCTCGCGGGTCGACAGGCCATACTCAGCCAGGAAGTTTTCCATCATGCTCGGACGACTGTCAGAACGCACACGACGCACCAGCTCAGCGGCTTTCAGAGATGCTTTATCACGCTTGGCAGAATCGAATCCGGTGGCGGCGATCAGGCGGTTTAACACACCGACTTCATCGGCCAGGTAGTGGCTGCGGATCTGATGACGCAGGCTGTCCTGCGTATGGTCAGCGCCGGTATTGGGGGTAATTGCGGATGTTGCAGACATGGTTATCTCCTGAAACAGTCAGTGACGCCTTCCGGCTACCGATTTTCGATTTCTGGATCTGCCAACCTGTGGTTAAACAGAGGTTAAAAGACTTACTGCCATTCTACAAAGCCTTAAAAGACGATTTTCCTGTATTTAATACAAATAACTAAAATTACGACTATTTTTCACCATCGATAAAGACGAAATATTTAATTTTATTAACATTTATAGCCTTAATGGCTTTTATAATAAAAATATATTCCGCCTCTCACGGCGGTCTTTCAAAGACAAAAACCGGAGCCTGGGCCCCGGTTTTTCTCAAGTGGCCAGCCCTTAGCTGCGGATTTCCTCAACCACTTCATCAAATTGCTGCTGAATGGCGGCGTCCGGCTCAGAAGTCGCCAGCGTTGCAACAACAATCGCAACGGTCGCAGCAATCATCCCCGGGATGATTTCATACAGATCAAAGATGCCACCTTCCAGTTGCTTCCAGATCACGACCGTTACACCACCAACCACAATACCGGCCAGCGCGCCCATACGGTTCATGCGTTTCCAGTACAGGCTCAGCACCAGCGCCGGACCAAAGGCAGCACCAAAACCAGCCCAGGCGTATGACACCAGAGACAGTACGCCGGAATCTTCATCCAGAGCCAGAATGGTCGCGATCACGGCAATCACAATCACCGCCACACGTCCGACCAGCACCAGTTTCTCTGGCGTTGCGTCTTTATGGAACAGGGCTTTATAGAAGTCTTCCGCCAGTGCAGATGAAGACACCAGCAGTTGTGAATCCGCCGTACTCATCACTGCCGCCAGAATGGCTGCCAACAGAATACCGGCCACGACCGGATGGAAGAGCGCATCCACCATGACCATAAAGACGGTTTCGTTATCGCCCAGTCCGGTTTTCAGATAAGCAATGGCGAACAGACCAATCAGTACTGAGCCCGCCATCGCCAGACCACTCCAGGCCACTGCGATACGGCGCGCCGTTGGCACATGGTCTTTGCTTTTAATGCCTTTAAAACGGGCCAGAATGTGTGGCTGACCAAAGTAACCCAGCCCCCAGCCCAGCAGTGAAAGCGTTCCGATCAGTGTGATACTGGTGCCGTCGGCGTTGGTGAACATATCCAGCAGTTCCGGATTTTTTGCTTCAATGGCGTTGAAGGTGTCGCTGACGCCCAGATCACCCAGAACCACAATCGGTACCAGAACCAGAGCGCCGGCCATTAACAGCCCCTGCACAACGTCCGTCCAGGATACCGCCAGGAAACCACCAAACAGTGTGTAGGAAATCACCGCCAGCGAACCAATCACCACGGCAACCTGATAATCAATGCCGAATACGGTGTTGAACAGTTTACCGCCGGCCACCAGACCTGAGCTGGTGTAAAACAGGAAGAAGACCAGAATAAAAAAGGCAGAAACAACGCGCAGAGCATGGGACTTATCACCAAACCGGTTTTCGAAAAATGCCGGCAGCGTTAACGCATCATTGGCGCGGTGCGAGTATGTCCGCAGGCGCTGAGCCACAATTAACCAGTTAAGCCAGGTGCCCACCAGCAGGCCGCCGGCCAGCCAGATGGCACCGTAACCTGCGCTCATGGCAAAACCCGGTAAGCCGAGCAGCAGCCAGCCACTCATATCCGACGCACCGGCACTCAGTGCACTGGGAATCGGGCCAAGATTACGGCCACCCAGGACATAATCGGAAAGATCCTGGGTGCGCCGGTAGGCCACAATACCGATGACCAGCATAAGTGCCAGATAGAGAATAAAGGTGAGTGTTACCATCATAAGTTGTCCCCCTGAAACGACGATCCCGTCGCACGAGTCCGCCACCGGTGAAAATATTCTTTATGATTCAGACAAAAGTACCGGCTGCTGAACGGTGTTCTGCCAGTCTGAAATCAACCTCTTCACGATGGCGGGCGTTGTTTTGGTTAATTGTTTAATTTTTCAATCCTTTGAAAGGTTAAAACAGCGAACTCAGTCTTAAAGACCAAAAGTCTCATATTGGGAGTGATTTGAATTAAGTTAATTCTCTTTTTAAGGACAATCGACTACAAGCTGTTTTTAAGTATCGAAACAGGCCAATCGCATTATTAAGGTGCAGGCACGTAAAAAATGGTGCAAATAAAAAACAAGCAAAATTAATTCCGCATAAATAGTCGCCAAAACCGACATTCACCCGCGACAACTTTTAAATTCTGAACACCATATTTGTGCATCCGGAAATACCACCAAACCGACCAAAGAGCGCTGGCATGGCCGGACAGGTCCGGCGAGAATTAAAATTGGCCGTATAGCCAGATAATATAAAAAGAATTGGTCAAATAGCCTGCCAGCATCGCTATAAAACAGACATTCAGACTTGTAATATCCCGATAAACAGGCAATATGACTTTTATAGTGATTACCCGGGCGACAGCCCTGAACACTGCAACAGAGACACCATGCGCAGTGGCCGCGCACCTCCGCCACAATCTGCCACAAGACAAGAGGATATGGATGATATGGATAACCTGGATAAGCTCGACCTGGCCATTCTTCATGAACTACAGAAAGACGGCCGTGTGACTGTTACAGAACTCGCCTCCCGGGTGGGTCTGTCAAAAACGCCCTGCCAGATCCGTATGCGCCGGCTGGAAGAACAGGGGTATATTCTTGGTTATATCGCTCTGATCGATCAGAAGAAGATTGGCAGCCACCATGTCGCCTTTGTGCAGGTGTCGTTATCCGATACCCGCACCCGTGCCCTGACGGCGTTCAATGATGCGGTGCGGCAGATACCGGAAGTTGAACAGTGTCATATGACGGCTGCCAACTTTGATTATCTGCTCAAAGTGCGCACCTCTGACCTGGATACTTATCGTGCAGTATTGGGGGAAAAAATCTCCAACCTGCCCTACGTGACCCAGACCAGTACTTTTGTCGCCATGGAAGACGTTAAAGACATTGAATCCCGGTTTCAGTAACGCTTCACAACGACCGGGTCTAGGTCAGTCGCATCACATCCACCGACACACTCAGCAGTGGCTGTTTGCCGCCGCCAAAAATGACACCGCAAAGCGGGGTCACATCGAAATAATCGCGTCCCCAGGCGGTGATGATGTGCTGTTCTGCGGCAATGCAGTTATTGGTAGGGTCAAATTCAAACCAGCCTTCCCCGGGGGCATATACGGATAACCAGGCATGACTGGCATCTGTCCCCACCATTTTGGGTTGCCCGGGTGGCGGCAGGGTTTCCAGATAGCCGGAAACATATTTTGCGGCAAACCCCATGGCGCGCAGACAACCGATCTGCACATGGGCAAAATCCTGACACACGCCGGCCCGGGTCTGCATCACTTCGTTGATCGGCGTTGCCACGGTCGTGGATGCCGGTGAGTACTTAAAATCACGGTAAATCGCCGCCGTAAGATCTTTCACCGCGGTCATCAGGGGCTTATCGTCGGCAAAAAAAGGCGCAGCGTAGTTTTTTAATTCATCATTAACCGACACCATGGGCGAATCGAGCAGAAACTCCCGCGCCAGCAAGGTATCGCTATCTCTGGATGTTGCCATCATTTCCCGCGCCTGACCGCAGGTCACGCCCAGTTCAAGATCGATAACACTGGCCTGAGTGCGGGTTTCGACGTCGGATGTGGCGACAATTTTCAATACTTTATGCGGCTGATGAATTTCAAAATGATGCGCCCAGTTGCCGTAATAATCTTCCCGCCGCACGTTAAACGCAGAGCCCGGCAAAATATCGAGCTGACTGCTGATGCATTGCTGGCGCTGACAGTTACGGGGCATCAGATGCGCCATGTTATAACAGTGAGAGACACGCCCGGCGTACTGATATTCCGTGATATGTTTAACCCGGTAGCGCATCAGAGAATCTCCATGGAATTACGCACCAATTGCTGGGAAGCTTCGCGGTGATCAAAGTATTTATCGGTAATCTGATCATTTAATGCCCCCATAAGCTGGTGACAACGGGTCATTGCTGAGAGCAGTTTATCCCGCTGCAGAGCAGCATTCGCAGGCGTTTGCCGCGGCTGTTCCTGAGGTGCGTTCTGCTGCCCGGACGGCGATGTTTCTTCCTCGCTGCTGAGTTCTTTCAGCGGCGTCAGTTTGATCAGCACCTCAGCCTGCATCAGCGTGCGTTCTTCATCGCTCAGTTCATGCAACACGGTAGCCGGATGTGGCAGTGCCCGCAGATGCTCCGCAATGGTTTCCAGCTGATAAAGCAGCGAGCGCGGATTACTTTTATCCAGCAGAATCAGATCAAGGCTGGTCTGCACGCTCATCCGCCCACGATAGCGGCGTCGGTAGCTGATCAGAGTCTCAAGGGTCAGCAGCAGAGATTCTGCCAGCCGGTTCTGCTCGTTTTCATTCACTACCGGTACCAGCAGCCCGCGGATGGCGGTATTAATCTGTTGTGCCCGTTCAAGCCGGCGCCCCAGTTCCATAAAGCGCCAGCCAAAGCTGCGGTTCATACTTTCCTGTGTCAGACCAGCAAAGGCCATCAGTGCCGTTACCAGAGGGTCCAGCACTTCTTCCGGCGCTGATCCCAGACTGTTATTGAGTTCGTTCGGCAATTTAACCAGTGCATCGCGGATATCATTGATGATGCGGAAGGTATCGGATGACAACAGCTCTTTCGCCTGATCCGCGCAGAACAGCATGGAGTTCAGGTTGCTGGCAATGCTGTTGCTCAGTGTGCCATCCCGTACCCAGCGCTCCAGCTGCTGATCCGCCGGGAGATTATCCGGCAACAGGATGGCCATCTTCTGCAGCGCCTGCAGCAGATGCGTTTTCACCACCGGACTGGCCGGCGATTCACTGCTGAACTGCATAAAGGTGGTGCGCAGAATACGCAGTGTTGATTCCGCACGTTCGGCGTAGCGCCCCATCCAGAACAGGTTTTCCACCACCCGGCTGGGCAGACTGATGGATTCGGCTTCCCGGGTCGCCACCGGCTCTTCGGCGTGTTCGCTGCTCAGCAGACGCTCCGGCTCAGAATCCACCACCCAGGTATCTTTACTGCAGGCACCGGCCTGATTGGCAATCACAAAGCTGTTTTCTTCGGCGCCGGAACGCGTCAGCCCACCCGGCATCAGGGTATAGGATTCCGCCGACGCCACGGCGAATGAACGCAGTACGGACGGCCGCGGCGCCAGCTGACTGCCATCCAGTGCCGGCAGATGCCCGGCTTTCAGATAGGGCTGCGCCACGTATTGCAGCGGGTCCTGCTCGATACGCTGCGCCAGCTGCTGCAAACCGTTCTGATCGAGTTCACAGGCGCGCACGCTCATATTGCCGGGTTTGCGATAAACCGGCTTGATAACCATATCTTTCAGGTTAGCGAGTACATACTGTTTATCCTCTGCATCCCCACACCACCAGGTGTTCACAGATGGCAAACGCAGCTCTCTGCCCAGCAGGGCTCTGGCGATCTGCGGCAGATATTTCAGAAATACCGGGTTCTCAATAATGCCGGAGCCCAGCGGGTTGGCCACCACCAGATTCCCGGCGCGCACCACCTCGAGCAGACCCGGAACCCCAAGGCGGGAGTCAGAGCGCAGTTCCACCGGATCACAGAACCAGTCATCCACACGGCGCAGCAACACGTCCACCCGCTTTAAGCCATCCAGGGATTTCATCCACAGGCGGCCGTTGCGCACCATCAGGTCGTCGCTCTGCACCAGCGGAAAGCCCATATAGTTGGCCATATAGGCGTGTTCAAAATAGGTTTCGTTGTGCGGACCCGGGGTCAGCAGCGCCACCCGGGCCTGTGCCGGGTCCGGTGACAGACTGAGCAGTTTGGCGCGCAGACGCTGAAAAAAAGCTGACAGGCGGTGCACATGACTGTCGCGGAAAAGGCTGGGAAAGACCCGTGACATCACGGTGCGGTTTTCCAGTGCATAGCCGGCACCGGACGGCGACTGTGTGCGATCCCCCAATACCAGAAAACCACCGGATGGTTCACGGATGAGATCCACCGCATGCAGAATCAGGTCATGTTCACCGGGCAGCTGAATACCGTGGCAGGCGCGCAGAAAGCCACGGTGACAGAATAATGCTTCCGGGGGAATAACGCCGTTGCGCACCAGCGAGCGCTCACCATAGATATCACGCAACACCAGGTTGAATAATTCTGCCCGTTCCAGCAGGCCACTTTCGACTTCGGCCCATTCTTCGCTGCCGATAACATTCGGGACCAGATCCAGATTCCAGGTGGTGGACTGCTGGTTGAGATCGCCATAAATGTTATAGGTGGCGCCATCATCGCGCAGAATACGCAGAGCTTTCTGCTGACGGTCAGGAATATCCTCCAGGCCATTCAGGCTGTCGAGAATTTCCAGCCAGTGTGCCCGTAGGTCACCGTCTGCCGTGAGCATATCATCATGACGGCCGCTGGACGGCGGATAAAGCCAGTCTGGCCGCATTGCGCTGGTATTCATTCTGTTCCGACATTCATTGTTTTAAGTATCCCGGAGCGGCCGCCTGTTCTGCTGCCGCTCCCTGAAGAATCACAGCGTATTATAGAGCCGCATTCCTTAATTATAAGGGATGCGGCCAACTTTATGACTGGCGGCGCAGGTCGAGCGTGTACGGATAATCATCCGGTGACTCTTCCGGCGGCGGCGCCATGGGTTTCGGATCGGTGTGTGGGAAGAACTCACGCAATGCATCCACATCCGGATTCGGCGTATAAGGCCCCTGGGTATGCCCCATGTCACTGAAACGGTTGCCGCGACGGGATTCCGCTTCAAAGGCATTCACCGGGAAGGTGTCATAACTGCGCCCGCCCGGATGGCTGACCGCATAGGTGCAACCACCGACCGAGCGGCCGTTCCAGGTATCAATCAGATCAAATACCAGCGGTGCATGAACATCCACGGTAGGGTGTAACGCAGAAGGCGGAGCCCAGGCTTTATAGCGCACGCCAGCCACGTATTCGCCCTTGCGTCCGGTATGCACCAGCGGGACACGGCGGCCGTTACAGGCCAGTACGTAACGCTCGCCGGTGAGGCCGGTGACTTTCACCTGCAAACGCTCGACGGACGAGTCCACATAGCGGGCGGTGCCGAAACTGGAAACTTCCTCCCCCAGAACATTCCAGGGTTCAATCGCCCAGCGTAATTCAATACAGACATCATCCAGCTGCACACGGCCGTAATGTGGAAAACGGAACTCCTCGAACGGCAGCAGCCACTCCGGTTTAAAATCCAGACCGTGGCTCTGCAGGTCCTCAGCCACATCGCAGATATCACGCCAGACAAAATGCGGCAGCATAAATTTATCGTGCAGCCCAGTGCCCCAGCGTACCAGTGGTTTGCGGTAGGGCTCACGCCAGAAGCGCGCCACCAGCGCCCGGATCAGCAGCGCCTGCACCAGCGCCATGCGGGCATGGGGCGGCATTTCAAAACCACGGAATTCCAGCAATCCCAGGCGCCCGGAGCTGGACCCCGGGGCAAAAAGTTTATCGATACAGAATTCTGCACGGTGCGTGTTACCTGTCACGTCGATCAGCAGGTTACGCATGATGCGGTCGACCATCCACGGTTGAGGAACCTCCCCCGCCGGCATCTGCTGAAACGCAATTTCCAGTTCATACAGGGATTCATCACGCGCTTCGTCGACCCGCGGCGCCTGACTGGTGGGACCAATAAAGGCGCCGGAAAACAGGTAAGACAAAGCTGGATGGTGCTGCCAGAAAGTAACAAAACTCTGCAGCACATCCGGGCGGCGCAGCAACGGACTGTCGGCCGGTGTCGCCCCACCCAGGGTAATATGGTTGCCACCGCCGGTGCCGGTGTGACGGCCATCAAGCATGAATTTTTCTGCCCCTAAGCGGGATTCGCGCGCCGCCTGATACAGTTCTTCCATATTGCTGACCAGCTCACGCCAGTTATTGGCGGGATGGATATTCACTTCGATCACGCCCGGGTCCGGGGTCACCAGCAGTTTCTTCAGACGGCTGTCACGGGGTGGTTCATAACCTTCAATCACCAGCGGCAGATCCAGCTCCAGCGCACAAGCTTCCAGTTTGGCCAGCAACTCAACGTAGCTTTCCAGATACGGCAGCGGTGGCATAAAGACATGCAGCTTACCGCCCCGGGCTTCAACACACATCGCCGTGCGGGTGACGTCACGCCATACGGATTCTGCGGCCGGCTGCTCGGCTTTCACTTCTTCGCCCGGCGTCTGTATTTCTTCCACCGCCGGGACCGGAACCGGCTCGGCGGTCATGAGTTTATCGTGGGAGGCCAGCGGCCCATGATCGGAAAACGGGTCCACTTCCTGAGGCAGCGGAATTTCTTCAGAAAACGGCAGACTGTCCAGTGGCAGACGCAATCCCACCGGCGAATCACCGGGTATCAGCACCAGCCGGCCGCGCCGGGTCTCCCATAAACTGGAATCCCAGCGTTGCTGGTAATAGTCCCAGGTTAACGGCAGAACATAGCCGCTGGGCGTATCCAGCCCCTGCTCCAGCACGCGCGCCAGACGGCGACGGGCAAGGCTGTCTTTGGCGGAGGCGATACGTTCATCAAGGTTCACCGGCAGGTTCTGTTCCTGCAGCAGATAATGCAGGCCGTCTTCATACGCGGCCTGCACATAGCCGGTATCCAGCCCTAATTTATTAGCCAGCAACTGACTGAAGCGCTCAGCATCTTCAACACCGTGACCGTAATCCCGGTCGACCCGGGCCAGCAGTTCCGGTTTCCCCCACAGAGGCTCGCCGTCAGTGCGCCAGAATAACCCCAGCGCCCAGCGCGGGACTTCTTCGCCGGGATACCATTTCCCTTGGCCGTAATGCAGCAGACCTTTGGGGGCAAAGTGATTGCGCAGACGCAGCAGTAATGTTTTGGCCAGGGCCAGTTTTTCTTTGCCTAATGCTTCGGTGTTCCACTGCGCCGATTCCATATCGTCAATGGAAACGAAGGTCGGCTCGCCACCCATGGTCAGACGGATATCATCCGCATCCAGTTGTTGCTGAACTTTGTCACCCAACAACAGAATATCGGCCCAGTCGGCTTCACTGAAGGGTTTGGTCACGCGCGGATCTTCGTGAATACGGCTGACGGTGTTACTGAAATCAAAGGTCACTTCGCACTCGTCGCTGTAGCCTTCAATGGGCGCCGCGGATACCGGGTCCGGGGTACAGGCCAGCGGAATATGCCCCTCGCTGGCGAACAGACCTGACGTCGGGTCCAGCCCGACCCAGCCCGCTCCGGGAATATAGACTTCGCACCAGGCGTGTAAATCGGTGAAATCTTCTTCCGGCCCGGAAGGGCCATCGAGGGATTTTTCATCCGCGGTCAGCTGCACCAGATAGCCGGACGCAAAGCGCGCCGCCAGGCCACAGTGGCGCAGTAACTGCACCAGCAACCAGGCGCTGTCACGGCAGGAACCTTTACCCAGTGCCAGCGTTTCTTCCGGTTCCTGAATCCCGGGTTCCAGGCGCACCAGGTATTCCACTTCCTGCTGCACCATCTGGTTAAGCGCAACCAGAAAATCAATGGTGCGCATTTTTTCTTTGGGTACAGCATCGAACAGCGCCTGGAATTTACTGCCTTCACTGCTGCATTCCAGGTACTGTGCCAGTTCTTTTTTTAACTGCTTTTTATAACTGAAAGGAAACTCTTCCGCGTAATCCTCAAGAAAGAAATCAAACGGATTGATCACCGTCATATCGGCGATCACTTCCACTTCAACCGAGAATTTTTTGGTTTTCTCGGGAAAAACAAGACGCGCAAGATAGTTACCAAAGGCATCCTGCTGCCAGTTAATAAAATGATCCGCCGGTTCCACTTTCAGGCTGTAGCTGTGAATCGGCGTGCGGCTGTGAGGCGCCGGACGCAGACGTACAACATGGGGCGATAAGTTAACCGGACGATCAAACTTATAATAAGTATTGTGCTGTATCGCGACGCGAATGGTCATACGGGCTCCGACATAAACCAGGTTGTTCCAATAACACTGTGTAAATCACCCAGACTCATCTGTAATGAGTTGAGCGTATCGCGGAATTCTTCTCCGAGGCTGTCAGCCTCTGCGGCTGCCGGAACGTCCTTCTGCAGTTTTTTCAGCACTGCGACCACGGGTTTATTCTGCGGCAGGTTCGAGGCCACCGTCAGCATTTCTCCCACGCAATAGTTCAGCGTACGGGGGAAAAACTCATCGCTGATCAGATAATTCACCACGATCGGTCCTTTAATGGATGACCGCGCCGCACGCCGGTATGGCTGTTCAGCATTCAGCGAACGCAGTACGTTACCCCAGATAATCTGCCGGGCATTCACCGCAAAGTCGTCGTCTTCCACCTGCAGGATAGCGGCAACCCCGGCATCCAGATTACGGGTGGTCATATCGGCACGTTCCAGGTTCTGCCCCAGGCGCATCATTTCCCAGGCGGCATCCCTCGGCATATTCACAAACCACAGCCCGACAATCTGCTGACAGGCTTTAATGACACTGTCGAGAAATTCATGACGGTTACTGCGGTTAACCCCGCCGGACAGGTTTTCCTGTACGTACAGGGTCAGTTCGTTCACCAGCTCCCAGGTTTCCGGCGGAATCACATCCCGGGTAGTGCGGATATTTTCGCGCACCGCTTTCAGCGAATTCACCATGGATGACGAGTTACTTTCATCACCGAGCAGAAACTTCACCACATTGCGCTCATCCCGTACGGAAAAGCGTTCGTTAAAATCATCTTCCAGACTGTTGATGACAATCAGGTTATACCAGCCCAGGTTAACGCGGCGGGGCAGGTCAAACAGCAGTTTGTCGTAAATACTGACCAGGCGCGCCGTACTTTCCACCCGTTCCAGATAGCGGGCTGCCCAATAAACACGTTCAGCAACTTTTGACAGCATTATTTACTTCCCCCTGCTTTCTGGCCTGCCTTGGCAGCGGATTTTTTCGCACTCTTTTTACCACTGCCTTTGGCAGCACCGGTATCAACAATCCAGGTATCCTTACTGCCGCCCCCCTGGGATGAATTGACCACCAGTGATCCTTTCTTCATGGCCACCCGGGTCAGCCCGCCGGTGGTGACATAACTGTCTCTGGCCTGCAACACAAAGGGACGCAGGTCGAGATGGCGTGGTTCAATCTTATTTTTACCGATCAGTGTCGGCGCGGTGGATAACGCCAGCGTGGGCTGGGCGATATAATTACGTGGATTTTCTTTAATCAGACGGGCGAATTCTTCGCGCTCTTTTTTGGTTGAGTGGGGCCCGATCAGCATGCCGTAACCACCGGATTCATTGGCAGGTTTCACCACCAGCTTATCCAGATTGGCCAATACATACTCCCGCTGTTTTTCTTCATAACAGAGGTAGGTTTCCACATTCGGAATCAGTGGCTCTTCACTCAGATAGTAACGGATCATGTCGGGAACATAGGCGTACACGACTTTGTCGTCAGCCACCCCCGCCCCCGGCGCATTGGCCAGCGCAACATTACCGGCTTTCCACGCACGCATCAGCCCGGGCACGCCGAGGGCTGATTCCGGTAAGAAGACTTCCGGGTCCAGATACAGATCATCAATACGGCGATAAATAACATCGACCCGTTCCAGACCACCGATGGTTTTCATATACACACAGTCGTCGTCTTTTACCACCAGGTCACTGCCTTCAATTAATTCAGCACCCATGCGCTGGGCCAGGAAGGCATGTTCAAAGTACGCAGAGTTATAAATTCCCGGGGTCAGTACAACGACCACGGGCTTGGCCACACGCCGTGGTGACAGAGAAACCAGCGTATCAAACAGGTGTTCCGGGTAATCCCCCACCGGGGCAATGTTCACGTTCTCGAACACTTCCGGAATGACACGTTTCATAATCGAACGGTTTTCCAGCATGTAAGACACGCCGGATGGCACCCGCAGGTTGTCTTCCAGTACATAAAACTGGCCGTCTTTATCGCGTACCAGGTCGGTACCACAGATGTGCGCCCAGACACCAAATCGCGGGCTCATGCCTTCGCATTCTTTGCGGTAGTTTTTCGACTGCTTGAGCACAAATTCCGGAATGATTCCGTCTTTGATGATTTTCTGATCGTGGTACAGATCATCAATAAACATGTTCAGTGCTTTCAGCCGTTGCCTGAGTCCGGCGGCTGTTTTGTCCCACTGTGTGCGCGAAATCACCCGCGGAATCATATCGAAGGGCCAGGCACGGTCGATGTTGCCGCCCTCGGTGTAAACGGTAAAGGAAACCCCCATCTCCTTGATGGTGGCTTCCATTGCGATTTTGCGGGACTGAATGTCGTCTTCTGACAGGCTGCTTAAATAACTGATTAAGCGTTTGGCCGGCTGCCTGGGATTGCCCGGGCTGCTGAATACTTCATCAAAAAATTCCCCTTCCGGGGCGTACTCTTTCCATTCTATAGACATACAGCTCCTCTGGCCTTTGCGGCATGACGGGTCCCACTCCTGAGGGAGCGGGGAGAAACAGAGTTAGGTACAGGCGGCGACATTATCTTCAGCTTTTTGCACCAAAAAAGACCTGCAAGAACCAAAGTTGAGCATTGTGTACATTACGCCCTGCTCGTTTGCTCAGTCTGTCACTTTTGCTTACAAAAACGGTGCCAAACAATGCGACCAGCGACATGTGTGCGCCTGAGCCCCGTAAGGCCCTTTGTGTCACCCGGCACCACGCCGGGCCACAGCCGTCAGGCGCCTTGGGGCCACCCTGTCGTGACCCGTAAGGCAGCCGCACACCGGTCTGTAAGGTCTGCCTGCCCTGAAACTGAGCATTTTCGTTACAGACAGTTTCTGCAATAACAGTTCCCTCTGTATCTTTGATAGCGCTTTTCTCTTAACACTATGGTTTTTATTATATAGATACTATTAATAAAGGGACTTATGCTGATCACTGTACTTAATAAAGCCCTGAGGCCCTATCCCGGGGCTTTACGCTTCATACTAAATTCTGAAGAGGTCGCTCCATGAATACCCTGCAGCCCCATCGTCATTCGTGGCCCCATCTGCTGCTGAACCACGCCCGTCAGCATCCGCGTATCGCCGCAGGACTGGCTTTGTCAGCAGGCGTTGTTCTGCTGTTGCTGTTACAGAGCATTATTCAGGTCAGCCGCGGGGAAGCGCCTCTGTTCGTCCGTTATGCCCTGCTCGGTGGCACTGCCGGTTTTATCGCCACGGCATTGGGGGCGCTTCCAGCACTGTTGTTGCGCGGTATCCGTCAATCTGCCGAAGACGCCATGCTGGGATTTGCTGCCGGGATGATGCTGGCAGCCGCCGCTTTCTCACTCATCCTGCCGGGTATCGAAGCAGGCACAGCATTAATGGGCAGCGCAACACAGGGCGGCCTTTTGGTGGTACTGGGACTGTTTCTCGGCGCGGCACTGATGCTGGGGCTGGATGAATTCACGCCCCATGAACATGAAAAAACCGGTCCCTGCGGCCCGGGCCACGAACGCTGCGACCGCGCCTGGCTGTTTGTATTTGCCATTGCCCTGCATAACCTGCCGGAAGGTATGGCGGTAGGCGTCAGCTTTGCTCAGGGAGACATCAGCGTTGGTCTGCCTCTGGCCACCGCCATCGCTTTGCAGGATATCCCGGAAGGACTGGCGGTCGCTCTGACACTGCGTGCCGCCGGTTTTGCTCCTTCATTTGCCGTACTGATCGCCGCCGCCAGTGGCCTGCTGGAACCACTTGGCGCTCTGCTGGGGGTAGGACTCGCCGGCGGCCTGATGCTGGCTTATCCCATTGGTCTGGGGCTGGCAGCCGGGGCCATGCTGTTTGTGGTCTCCCATGAAGTTATTCCTGAGACCCACCGGAATGGCCATCAGACCATTGCCACACTGGGGCTGATGACTGGCTTCGCCCTGATGATGGTGCTGGACACCAGTCTGGGCTGACAAGCGCGACCGTTTCAGGCTGTGACTGTACAGCCTGAAACGATCAGGCTAGAGTTCCGTAAAGTTATACAAATACTATACAAAGCGGAATATCAGTATGAAACTGGGGATTATTCTCGGAGATCAGTTATCCCTGTCTCTGCCCACTTTGCGTGGGCTTGACCCGAAGCACGATCGCATTCTGATGGCAGAGGTCAGACAGGAAGCCACCTATGTGCAACACCACAAACAAAAGATCGCCCTGCTGTTTTCCGCCATGCGCCACTTTGCCCACTCTCTGCAACAGGCAGGCTGGGAGGTGGAATATGTCTATTATTCCCCCTCCGGCCCCGCATCCCTGCAACAGGCCATTGCCCGGTCTCTGCAACAACAGCCGGCCACTGATTTAGTGCTGACCCGCTGCGGAGAATACCGCCTGCAACAGATGATCGATCAGCAGTGGCCACAGCAGCTGAACCTGCCGGTAACTGTGTATGAAGATGACCGTTTTATTGCCAGCCCTGCGGAGTTTGCCCACTGGGCACAGAATCGCAAACAACTGCGGATGGAATATTTTTATCGTGACATGCGACGGAAAACCGGACTTCTGATGGAAGCCGGCCAACCGCTCGGCGGACAATGGAATTTCGATCAGGAAAATCGCAGCGCTTACAAAGGTGAAGTTCCCTTGCCGCCTCCTCTGACGTTTGAGCACGACGATATCGATCAACAGGTGTTACATCTGGTTGATCAGGAATTCCCTGATCATCCCGGTGATACGGCAACCTTCTGCTGGGGGACAACGCGTGCTCAGGCACGGCAGGCCCTGAAGCATTTTATCCGTCACCGGCTGCCGCATTTCGGCCGCTATCAGGATGCTATGGTCAGCAGTCAGAGTCTGGGAGCCGGGTCCGACACTCTGTTCCACAGCCTGTTGTCGCCCTATCTGAACTGCGGACTACTGACCCCGATGGAAGTCTGTCAGGCGGCCGCTCAGGCCTATCAGGAAGGCGGGGTTCCGATTGCAGCAGCCGAAGGTTTTATCCGTCAGATCATCGGCTGGCGCGAATTCGTGCGCGGCATTTACTGGCACTATATGCCTGATTATGCCGGTCAGAACGCCCTGAACAATACGCGGGATCTGCCTGCCATGTACTGGCACGGCAACACCCGCATGCACTGTATGCAGGAAGCTCTGCGCAATACCTTTTCTCACGCCTATGCTCACCATATTCAGCGCCTGATGGTCACCGGCAATTTTGCTCTGTTAACCGGCGTGGAACCGCGCCAGATCTGTGACTGGTATCTGGCAGTGTACGCCGATGCCTACGACTGGGTGGAATTACCCAACACGCTGGGCATGGTCATGCATGCAGACAATGGTTTGCTGGGCAGCAAACCCTATTGCGCCTCGGGTCGCTACATTGACCGCCAGTCAGATTACTGCCGCCATTGCCACTATGATGTAAAAAGCGCTGAACAGGAAAACAGCTGCCCCTTTAACAGTCTTTACTGGCACTTTCTTGACCGCCACCGGGCGGTATTCAGCCGTAACCCCAGAATGACGATGATGTATCGCAGTTTTGAGCGTATGACATCAGAAAAACAACAGGCGGTACTGCAACGGGCGGAATTCTGCCTGGCACAGCTTGATCAGCTTTAAGCGGTTATTATCCGCACAGTATGGGACTTTGTTCAGCCTGTTCACTAACTACCCGTTATTCCCGTTATTATTGGCGCATAACAACCCTGCACACAGACCAACACGAATCCGTGGCGACGTCGTGAACATTCAGTGGAAATCATTGACGGATACTTTAAAGCCTGTCTGAAACACCGCCGCAGACCTTACAGCCAGCCAATCAACTGCCGGTAAAAAACGTACGTACCAGCCGGAATCAACGCACAGTCTGGCAGGAATTTATGTCGAAAACCATCGATTAATCCGGTTAAACAGAAATATAAATTTATTTAATCGCTTTACAGGCCCCGCCATGCCTGGGCCGGATAAAATCACAAGGATCATTGACCGGAGGTTACCTGTTTCTTCCGAACAAGCCGTTATAAAAAACAGGAACTCACAGCAACACAGCCGGTCGACTTATACAAGAACGCAGCGGGCTTCAATGTTTGTGTTTGCTGCGAACTTTTTATGATACCGCCAGCGCCCCTGACGCTGCGACGGTATCCGACTCTGGTAAAATGAAAGGAGAAGGTTATGCATGTTAATATCGGAATCAGCGAAGAACATCGTGAAGGAATTGCCGAAGGCCTGAGCCGCTTGCTGGCAGACACCTACACTCTGTATCTGACCACGCACAATTTCCATTGGAACGTAACCGGCTCCATGTTCAACAGTCTGCATTCCATGTTTGAAGAGCAATATACTGAACTCTGGAATGCCGTGGATCCGATTGCTGAACGCATCCGCTCTCTTGGGCAGATTGCACCCGGTTCCTACGCACAGTATTCAGAACTGACCACGCTGCCGGATGCACCCAAAGTGCCACCTAAGGCGATGGAAATGGTGAGAATTCTGGCCGACGGTCATGAATCAACCGCCCGCACGGCCCGCAGCTTATACAAGCTGGTTAACGAAGCCGGCGACGAACCGACCGCAGACCTTCTGACACAGCGTCTGATCGTGCACGAACAGACTGCCTGGATGTTACGTTCCTTACTGGACGAATAAAAAAAGAGAGCCGGCACTGCCGGCTCTTTTTTATTGTTAAGGTTTAACAACCATCATAAACGGCTACCAGCCATTGCTTTCAGCATCCGGGTGCATGTCGGTAATCCACTGGCAGAATTCTTCCAAAGGTTTAGGCTTACAGAAATAATAGCCCTGAAAGATATCACAACCGTGCGCGGTCAGAAAGTTTACCTGCTGCTGATCCTCAACCCCTTCAGCGCAGAGTTTCATTCCCAGCCGGCGCGCCATTTCCATAATGGTTACCACCAGAGCGTCATCACGCTCACTGTTGCCGATACTATCGACAAACTGTTTATCCACCTTAATAATATCAATCGGAATCTTCGTCAGGTAACTCAGAGAAGAATAACCGGTACCGAAATCATCCAGTGCGACGTTGCAGCCCATGGATGCAATTTCCCGGAAGAATTCTGAGGCCACATTAAGGTTATCCAAGTAGGCGTACTCCGTCACTTCAAACTCGATGGCACCGGGTGGAATATTAAATTTAATAAATGCGCCGCGAATAAAACCGACCAGGTAGTACTTTTTCAGGTCATGTGCCGACAGATTAATGGATATCGAAAATGAATGACTGACAAGCGGTTTAATAACAGCATAATCAGAACATACACGATTAATCACCCATTGAGTGATATCCGTGATCTTACCGGACTGTTCGGCAATGGGAATGAACTCCGCCGGCGACACAAACCCCAGCGCCTGACTGTTCCAGCGGATAAGTGCCTCAGCACCCAGAGGCTCGCTATACGGGCTGACTTTGGCCTGGTAAAAAATTTCAAACTCGTTATCTTCCAGCGCCTGATCAATTGAGTTGGCGATATCCAGTCGCCGCTGATAGCCATCAAGCATGGTGCCATTAAAAAAGCTGTAACGCGATTTACCGGCACTCTTGGCATCGTACATTGCCACATCCGCATTACGTATCAGTTCGCGTACGTCTGAGGGCGACGTCAGTGACGTTGATATACCGATACTGGCAGTGACACGCAGTTCCCAGGAATGAATCTGATATTTCTGCATTAATGCAGTGACCACCTGCCCGGCCCGGTTTTCTAACGCTTCCATATCATCACATTCCGGAATCATGATCAGAAATTCATCACCACCATGACGGGAAATAATATCACCGGAGGAAGAAAACTCTTTTAACCGGGCAGCGACCTGCTCCAGCAGCCGGTCTCCTACTTCGTGACCAAGCGAGTCATTCACCACTTTAAAACCATCAAGGTCAATAAACATAAGAGCCACATGATGGCCGTTTTGCTGGCTGATATGCAGTGCTTCATCCAGAAGCTGAAGAAAATACTGGCGATTCACCAGTCCGGTAAGGCTGTCGTAATTGGCCAGAAATTCCATTTCCTCACGGCGTTCTTCCAATAAGGTCGTATATTCCTGATTTATTTCTGATTCCTGGCGGATGGCATCCATCATATTATTGATATTTTTAGCAAGCGCTGAAATTTCGTACTGACCGGTTACAGGAATCTTCAGCGAGTAGTCTTTGGTGCGCTGCACTTCCCGGGCAAAATCGGATAAACGGGTAAGCGGCGACAACCAGCGACTGCCCAACAGGTAAAATAAAGCCATCAATATAAGAATAGAGATCAGTGTTGAAGGTAATGCCTGCAGAGCCAGATTCAGGGTACTGACATCCAGCGGCCCCTGATAGTCATTAATGACGACCAGATAACCCATCACCAGATCAGGGTCGCCAATACGTTTCACCGCTACCAGATAACCGGCTTTCTGAAACACGCCTTCTCTGCGTTCGTTCCAGTGCCTGAGGTCAATAACCGGGGCCGTATTCTGCATACCGGCGCGGCCAACATAGCTATCCAGCAGCTGCCATGAAGGGTCGTAAACAGCTGCATTAATCACATGGTCATAAGGGTCAAGACTCAGCAGGTGGGCCTTGAGTTCGAAGAATTGATTCTGTGATGCCAGCACTTCGACAAGATCACTGGCCATATTGTCCGTCAGAGCGTTGAGGTCACCCTGCACATAGCGAGCGTACAGGCTACGGTGCTCCTGCACGGCGTGAAATAAAACCATCAGTGCGATAAGGACAATAAATACAAGGCTCAGAAGCATAATGGCTGTTCTGATGCTCTTGATTACCATTGCAGCCACTCCTATGCCAGAGGCGTTGTGGGCCTGACTCTGCCTTATATTAGTCCAGAATATCAGAGAGCTGTCGAGCTGTTATGACTTTTATTCAGTTTATATGTAACAAAGTTTTGATTTGATTCTGTAGCAATAACATAAGAGCATTAACTTCAGGGCACAAAAATTCCTCTATACTGCAGGGATAAGCCCCGGCACCTGAAGGAAGGATAATCATCCATGCCGCCGTTACACCTGTTAAAGCGTGTCTGTCGTTTGCTATTGACTGCTTTCAGATTAAAAAGCGGCATGCGGTACTTTGTCAGCTTCCTGCTGTTATTTAATGCTTTATCAGTAAAAGCAATATCCTTGACTGATAACCTCGATGTCTCGGGCTTTGCCAGAGTTATCGGTGGCTACATGGATGGTGCGGAAAGTCAGGACTTTGGCGGCTATGAAAACAGTATCAGCCTGGGCCAGGAATCTCTGCTGGCAATTCAGCCCACCTATTCCCTGACCGATTCACTGTCCATTACCGGCCAGTTACTGGCGCACAGCAGTGAGAACCGTGATTCCGGTGCGGAGTGGATGTACCTGTCTTATCGTCCGGACAGCGCCTGGCATTTCCGTGCCGGTAAATTGCGCATGCCCTTCTTCTCGTACAGTGACAGCCTTGACGTAGGCTACTCCTATCCCTGGATCAGCGCCCCCAATCAGGTTTACCGTAATTATCTGTTTTCGACCTTCAAGGGAGCCAGTGGCAGTTACAATTACACTGGCCTGAATTATTCACTTAACCTCGAAGCCTACTATGGTTATTACGATGGCGATATTCTGATTGCAGGTAAGCGCGTCGATGTTGATGGTAAGCTGACCGATCTTACCGGTGTTGTTTTGAATCTCAGTAGTCATAATTTCGGCCTGAGACTGTCGTATCACTACGCCTACAACGAATCCATCATCTACTCACTGCTTTCCCTCCAGCAGGCGCTTGAGCAGGCTGGTTTCTCGGACAGCGCACGCTCGGTTGACTCTAAAGGGGATGTGAATTTCTTCGAAGCGGCCCTGACCTACGACACGCTGTCATCCTTTTATAAAGCGGAATGGGTGCATACCACCACCGAGTTTCAGGCTGCTCCTGAACTCACCGGGTATTATTTTACCGCCGGTTATATTATCGGTGACTGGACACTGCGTGCGACTTACGCCGCCAGTGCTTATTCAGAAACGCATGCTGAGGATGAAGTACAGGCGTTTCTTGACAGCGGCATAATACCTCCCGGCTCACCGCAATACGCTCAGCTCAGTGAGTTAGCTGACGGATATTATCAGCTGTTTCAGTCATTGCCGGATGGCAGTCTGGATACCTATACACTCGGTGCGCGCTGGGACTTTGATCTGAATATGGCGCTGAAACTGGATGTTTCTTATCTCGAAGAAACCGCGCCCCGCAGTGGTTTTTTTGCCACGCCATCCACCGGCTTTTATACCGAAGAAAATGTTTCAGACCGTTATAGCGCCACTCTCTATCAACTGGGATGGGAGTGGATATTCTGATGAAACGCTTAATTATTTATATTTCATTGGCTTTGTTTCCCACCATGCCGGTGTTGGCGCTGGCAGAAGAAAACTTAGTCGTGGTCGCCAACACAGGAGGTCAGGAACTGACACTCACCCGGGAACAGGTCCGTAATCTTTTTATGGGGGCTTCGCTGGGCTATGACTTCCGGCCACTGGCTCTGCCGCCACGTAACCGCACCCGCTCGCTGTTCAACACCCAGGTGATTGGCCTGACAGAGGCCAGAATCCAGTCTTACTGGTCACAGATGAAATTTACCGGGCGGATGAATCCGCCCAGAGAGTTTAATAATAAAGACGAATTGCTGAGTTTTATCGAAAGCCACGAAGGAACGGTCACCTATCTGCCGGCGGATGTCGTTATTCCCTCCGGTCTCACCATCGTTTATTCGACCGACTGAAGTCAGTTCAGCCAGGATTCAATATCGTCGCGGTGCGGAATAGACCCTGAGTGCACAAGGGTATCGTCAATCACCACCGCGGGCGTTCTCATGACGCCGTAAGACATAATTTGTTCTGCGTCTGTGACTTTCTCCAGGGTTATCTCTACGCTTTTTTCTGCGGCTATTTCCGCAATCGATGCGGCTGTTTTTTCACATTTGGCACAACCGCTGCCCAACACTTTCACTTTTTTCATCACTACACTCCTACAGAATATAAGGGCTCAGAAAATTAAAAATCCAGCCGACCAGTGTAAATGCCATCAACAGCATGACAAAAATAATCGCCAGTAACTTTAACCTCATCACCTGCTTAAGCAGAATAAACTCCGGAAAGCTGGCCGCGACGGTACTCATACAGAAAGCCAGCGTCGTTCCCACCGGTAAACCTTTGGTAATCAGACTTTCAATAACCGGAATAACCCCGGTGGCATTGGAATACAATGGAATGCCTGCCAACACGGCAGCCGGCACAGACCACCACTGGCCCTCTCCGAGATAATCCGTTACCCAGTGTTCCGGCACATAGCCATGCAGTGCAGCGCCCAGCCCCACCCCGATAATGACCCATTTCCAGACACGGCCAAAAATATCCCGGGTTTCATCCTTCGCAAAGGCATGTCGTTCAGAAAATGTCAGCGCCTGATCCGGTGCCGGCGCGGATGAAAGCGACTGATTCCGGGCACGCTCATAGGCTTTTGCGGCAAACGGCTGTAGCCAGCGCTCCGCTTTCAGCAAATGCAGAATAAAGCCCCCGATGATACCGACGCCCATGCCGACAAGAATATAAAGCAGCGTAAACTGCCAACCTAACAGGCTCAGTAATAAAAGTATCGCGACCTCATTAATAAGCGGTGAAGTAAGCAGGAACGCCATGGTGACGCCAACCGGAATGCCGGCTGAGGTAAACCCCAGAAATACCGGAATACTGGAACAGGAGCAGAATGGTGTCACAGCACCAAATGCCGACCCCATCATCAACCCGGCACCGGGATGATGGGCAGCCAGGAAATCACGTACTTTCTCCACATTCAGCGAAGCACGGATTAATGAAATGACGTAAATCATTACGACCAGAAGAGCAAAAATTTTGCTGACATCTTCGACAAAGAAGTGCAGCGCATCGCCTGCTTTTGATGTCGCACTGAGCCCCGCCAGATCGTAAACCAGCCAATCCGCTAACCAGGTGAATATCTGCAACACAGTGCGTCTCCTTATTTGCTCCGCCAGCTACGCGGTTAAACAGTAACTGCACTCATTGTATCCGATCTGAGGCCAACAACAGGCGCCTTATATCAATGAAGAGTGTTTAACCGCTGACGGGTTTTTTCCATATCCTCACACAGAATACGGGTGCCCTGCAGAAATCTGGGTGTTGGGCGGTGAAAGATATCCGGATGAATGTGATAAAGACTGTCAGTACGGACAGCACTGATCTCCTTATAGCGACGCCAGCCATCCAGCCATTCTGGCCGGCTCTCCCCCATACCACTGGCGACGATCACCTGGGGGTTCTTTGCCAGTACAGCTTCAATACTGACCTGCGGAGCAGCGATAGCCAGATCGGCAAAAATATTACGGCCGCCACACAATTCAATGGCACGGGAAATAAAAGTTGAACCGTTCTGTGTCAGTAATGGCTCATGCCACACCTGATAAAACACGCTCAGCCGGGTTTTATGCTGATAGCGTGCTTTCAGCGCTGCGGTTGTCTGGCGGAAATCATCCGCCGCCTGCTTTCCCTGTTGCGCATGCCCGCTGATGCGTCCAAGGCTTGCTAAATTAGTGACGATATCGTCGAAAGTTTGTGGCCCGGATGCGTACAGCTCAAATCCGAGTTGTTCCAGACGTGCGAGATCACGGCTGTTGTTTCCTTCCGGCCAGGCAATAATCAGATCCGGATTCAAAGCCATAATGGCTTCAATATTCAGCCCACTGTAGCCGCCGACTCTGGGAATATCCCGGGCGCCGGCCGGGTAATCCGAATAATCAACCGCGCCGACAATCTGTGCCCCGGCTCCTACGGCGAATAACAGTTCTGATGCATGGGGCATCAGGGTCACAATGCGTTGTGCTGGTTTTGACAGCACATGCGCCACACCGGCATCGTCCACCACCCGGATGTCTGCAACAGCCGGGAAAAACACCAGAGCCAGCCACAACCCCAGACCACGACGTATCATTGATTACCACTCCTGAAGACAGCCGCCTGCTACCACGGCAGATTATAATTTCTGATGAAAGCCGCAGAACAACCGTCAGCTAACACTGTATGCCACTGCGGCTGCCAACAGCCAGATTCCCATAAACAGCCACAGGCTCCGGCTTACCAGACTCACGGCTCTGGGAATATCCTTCATGCCCGCTCCCGGGCCACACCCCATCGGCGGTTTGGATTTCCATTGTCCGTGATAACAGGCCCGTTCGCTTAAACGGATATTCAATGCCCCGGCTCCGGTGGTCATCACCACACCGCCATTGGGGCTGGCACACTGCCGCGCCTGCCGGCGCCAACAGCGGACAGCCTGAAGCCATCGTCGTGGCGTGACCAGAATAAAAAGGCCGGCGCTGATCCGCGCCGGCCAGAATGCCATCAGATCATCCAGACGGGCGACCGGTGTACCGAAAAAACGAAAGCGTGGATTTCGGTATCCCCACATAGCATCCAGGGTATTGACCCAGCGGTGCAGTAAGGCCGCCGGCGCACCGCCCAGTGCGAACCAGAAAAGCGATGCAAACAGGGCATCGGTGCTGTTTTCCAGCAGGCTTTCGCAGGCTGACTGAGCGATTTCATCATCGCTGAGAGATTGAGTGTCACGGCTCACGATCAGGCCCAGGCGGGCTCTCGCCTGTTCGCTGTCAGAGGCGCTGGCAACTGCCACAACATGGCGCTGCAGACTTTGCCAGCCGATACAGGAATAAAGCACCAGTACATTTAGTATCAGCCACAGCCAAAGCTGTGCCGCTGCCAGATACATCAGCAACACCACCACACACCAGGGCGTCAGAGCCAGTAGCATGGCCAGCCAGCCGGCCAGACGCGAGCGTGCGGGATGGGGAGAATTCAGCCGGACCTCCAGCCAGGCAGCCCAGCGGCCAAACGCCACCAGAGGATGACAGCGCGCTGGCTCTGCCAACAGCCGGTCCAGCATCAGAGCGGCCAGCACCATCAGAGGTACCACTAACAATAATGCGCTGCCGGACAGGGACACAGGAATAAATCCACTTCCTATCAGTATCATGATTTACAATAGCGTCTGTTCAAAACTGCGAGTTTATCAGATGTCCGGCGACGACTTGTCATTAAGCACTTTTTTAGCGGCCCATCCGCATTTGCAACTGATGGTACAGGGCACCACATCCGACGCCGGAAAAAGTACACTGGTGTGTGCGCTGGGGCGTATCTTTGCTGACAAAGGTGTCGCCGTCGCGCCGTTCAAGCCACAGAATATGGCGTTAAACAGCGCCGTCACCGACGATGGTGGTGAGATAGGCCGCGCCCAGGCTTTGCAGGCTCTGGCCTGCCGCATTGCCCCGCACACGGATATGAATCCGGTATTACTGAAACCCAACAGTGAGACCGGCAGCCAGGTCATTATTCAGGGCCAGGTGATCGGTAATCAGCATGCGCTGGTTTATCAGGACTACAAAAAAGTCGCACGCGATGCGGTGATGACATCCTACCGGCGTCTGCAACAGCGCTATGCGGCCATCATAACCGAAGGGGCCGGCAGTCCTGCCGAAATCAATCTGCGCGCCGGTGACATTGCCAATATGGGCTTTGCCGAAGAAGCTGACTGCCCGGTGATTCTGATCGCCGATATCGACCGCGGCGGTGTGTTTGCCCACATTATTGGCACCCTCGCCTGCCTCAGTGCCAGTGAACGGCAACGCGTCATTGGTTTTGTTATTAACCGCTTCCGGGGCGATCTCAGCCTGCTGCAATCCGGGCTGGACTGGCTTGAGCAGGAAACCGGAAAACCTGTGCTGGGTGTCCTTCCTTACCTGCAGGGTCTGTATCTGGATGCCGAGGATTCTCTCAGCCTGCACCAGACAAAAGGCACAGGCGCTCAACAACTGAATGTGGTCGTACCCGCATATCCGCGCATCAGTAATCACACAGATCTGGATGCTTTGCGGATTCATCCTCAGGTTAACCTGATACTGGTCGGTCCCGGACAGACACCACCACCCGCGGACCTGATTATTTTACCCGGTTCAAAAAATACACGCGCTGACCTGCAGTGGCTGCTGACACAAAGCGCCGACTGGCAAGACTATATCCATAAACATCTGCGCTACGGTGGCAGGCTGATGGGGATTTGCGGTGGCCTGCAAATGCTGGGCAGGCGCATTCATGATCCGCATGGCAGCGAAGGAGAAGCCGGCAGCAGCGACGGGCTGAATCTGTTGCCCATCGATACTGAACTGACACTGAAAAAAACTCTGACACAACAACATGGCTGTCTGAAATTCCCTTCAGGTAATAAGGTTGATATTCAGGGTTATGAGATTCACACCGGTCTGAGCCATGCAGAGGATCTCATTCACACCGGATGCGGCTGGTTGTCAGAAGACGAACAGATTTTTGCGACCTATTGGCATGGGCTGCTGGATACCCCGGATGCCTTATCTGAAATACTGCAATGGGCAGGTTTGTCTGATCCATCAAAGATAGACTTTTATGACTTTCGCGACAAACAAATAAACCGGTTAGCCAACGAAACCAGTAATCATCTGGACTGGAAAAAACTGGACCAGGCGATCAAAAATTTTTACAACACTTTGTCCGCTGAATGAGCCGGTTTCGCTTTGCTTTTTGCATAACTTAGGAGTAATCTCCCGCGTCTTAAAAATGGGTCTATCAATTACTTTTGATACCCGGATATTTATATCATATCGCAGGAAAGTGGCCGCAGAGTCGCTGATCAAAGCAAGGTAATCAAAGATGATCAATGCCGATGCAGTCTTCCAGAGTTATGGAAGAAGCTGTGACAAGCCCGTGTTCTTCGAAGATTTTTACAGCAACCTGCTGAACAAATCGCCGGAAGTCCGGGCTATGTTTACAAATACCAATATGGAATCCCAGCGCGCACTGGTGCGTGGCGGTGTGTTATGGCTGATTATGCATGCCCGGGGAATGCCGGATACCAAAATCCGCATGCTGGGTGAAAGCCATAGCAAAAAGAAGATGAATATAAACCCCATGTATTACGGTATGTGGATGGACGCCCTTATCGAGACACTGTACAAGCATGATCCGGATTTCAGTAAAGAGCTGGAAGAATGCTGGCGTGACACTCTGCGTCCATCCATTGATAAAATCACCAGTATGTATTCAGACTGAACAGCTCTGTCGCCACTGGCGCGGTGAGCAGCCGTGCCAGTGACGGAACGCGCGGCTGAAACCACTGACATCCGTATATCCCAGGGCGGCGGCCAGCAGAGTGATATCCATATCCGAAGACGCAAGATGCCAGCAGGCCAGATTATTGCGCACTTCGGCCACCAGTTTACGGAACACAATGCCTTCAGACTCCAGCCGCCGCTGCAAGGTGCGCGGATGAAGCCCCATCAGACCGGCAATATGTTGCAGTGAGTGCTGCTGTGCTCCCAGAGTCTGCATAATCAGAGTGACCATCTGCGAACGCAGGTCATTCTGGTAGCGCTGACAGAGTTGCTGCACATAAACAGAGGATATCTGGCCGGTATCTTCCTGCATCGCCACCGGCAGCGACATAATCCCCGGACTGAACACCAGCTGATCCTGCTCACAGTCAAAGCGCACCTCACAGCCAAAAAAGCGCCGGTAACCAGCGATGTCAGCCAATGGCCGGTGGGAAAATTCCACCCGCTGCGGACGCACCGGACTGCCCGCTAATATCTGCATCAGACGCAGGCAGTTGCCCAGAGCCAGTTCCCGATACTGACGCCCGTCCTGACCAAAACAGGCCTGCTCAAAGCGCCGGATGGCAAGGTATTCTCCGGCTTCGGCCAGACGCCACTGCTCGCCCTGATTATGCAATGCCATATAACGGCGTACCTGTGCAAATGCCTGCTGCAGTGTTGCGCTGCGCTGCAGCAATTGCCCCAGCACACCCAATACCTCCAGCCCCTGTATCTGTGCCAGCTGCAGGCCTGACTGCTGCAGGCCGGGCAGCCTTGCGGCGGCATTCAGCACGCAGATCAGATCCGCCACCGGCATGCGTTCTTCCGGATGCTCCAGCTGACCGGCCGCCAGACCACAATGCTGCAGCAGTGAGTCCACCGAACCGCCGGCCTTCTCCACCAGCGTCGCCAGATCCGTCAGCGCCCCCCGCCTTACCTGATACCCCTGTGCCGGTTCCTTCCTCATGGTTCCTTCTTCATGATTTCTCCGTCATACAGACTGTGTCATAAAATGATAAGTTTTTATTCTGCTCAGACTCTAACCTGATGAGGCTGACAATAACAACAACTCAGGCAGAGCTATGAATCATTACTCTCTCGTCATTAATAATGGGCTGTACTTTGACGGCAGCCCGGACACCCCGGCCCGCGTTCGCCACCTCGCCATCCGCGATGGCCATATAGCAGACATCCGGGATACCCCCTTTCCTCCAGGCAGTGCCGAACGGGAAATCAACGCCAGCGGCTGCTGGGTTACCCCCGGTTTTATCGACAGCCATACGCACTACGATGCCGAGCTGGTGGTAGCGCCTGCGCTGTCCGAATCCGTGCGCCACGGCGTTACCACGGCTCTGGTCGGCAGTTGCAGTCTGAGCATGGTGTGCAGTGATACGGAAGACGCCTCGGATATTTTCACCCGGGTGGAAACGGTACCGCGTGAAAAAGTGTTGCCCATTCTGCAACAGCACAAAACCTGGCACAGTCCGCAGAGCTGGCTTGATTTCGTCAACCGCCAGCCGCTGGGTCCGAACCTGATTTCCATGCTCGGACACAGTGATCTGCGTACTGCCGTTATGGGCCTGCATCGTGCCACCAGTCACTCCGACCAGCCGACAGAAGAAGAAATGCAGCGCATGGAAGCTATTCTCGACGAGGCTTTAAAACTCGGCTTTATCGGCCTTTCCACCATGTGTCTGAAGTGGGACAAAGTCGATGGTGACCGTGAATGGTCCAAAAGCCTGCCCAGCACTTATGCGCGCTGGAAAGAAGTAAAACGACTGAATAAATTATTGCGTCAATACGGTCGTGTCCATCAGGGCGCCCCCAATGCGGCCAACCCTTTGCAGATTTTTGATTATATAAGTCAGGCCATCATGCCACTGGGGAAACCACTCAAAACCACGCTGATTTCTATGCTGGATTTAAAAGGCAATCCGACCGTCAGACCCATGGCCAACCTGGTCGGCAGATTTACCCGCCTGCTGGGCGGTGATTTCCGCTGGCAGGTGCTGCCAACGCCGTTCAAAGTCTACGCTGATGGTATTGATGTCGTCTTATTCGAAGAATTCGGCGCCGGTGAAATGGCGCTGGATTTAAAATCTCAGGTTGAACGCAACCGTCTCTTTAAGGACGAAGCCTACCGCCGCAGTTTCCGTAAATTTTATAAACAAAAGCTGTCGCCCAGAGTATGGCAGCGGGATTTTGGCGATGCCGTTATTCTCGGCTGCCCGGATAACAGCCTGGTCGGCTACAATTTTGCCGAAATCGCTGAGCAGCGCAGCGTTCATGTGGTCGATCTGTTTCTCGACCTGATGGTCGAATACGGCCGTGACCTGCGCTGGTATACAGTGATTGGCAATCATCGCCAGGCGCAATTAAAACGCATGGTAAAGCAGCCTCACACGTTAATTACCTTTTCTGATGCCGGCGCTCATATCCGTAATATGGCATTTTATAATCTGCCGCTGCGGTTTTTAAAACTGGTGAAGGAAAGCCACGACCAGAAGCAGCCGGTAATGGCCCTGGAAAAAGCCGTGTGGCGCCTTTGCGGTGAACAGGCTGACTGGTTTGGCATCGATGCCGGTTACATCCGGCAGGGAAAACGTGCCGATATCTGCATTATTAACCCCACACAACTGCAGCAGAATCTGGAGCTGGAGCACTGGGATGAAATGCAGGGATTTGATGGCCTCAAGCGTATGGTCAACCGCAATCCGGGCGTTGTACCCTACGTGATTATTAACGGTCGCATCGCTGTGGATAATGAAGAGGTTGTGCCGGAGCTTGGAAAAGAAAAAGGCCTCGGGCAGTTTTTAGCGGCGCAATAAATGTGGTTTATACAGCAGTCCAGCGTCATGCATAGCGATGGACTGCTGTTTCAGCAGTTAAAACAGAAACTGAATACCGGCATTGAGGCTGATAAAAGAGTACGTGGTTTCCATCGTAATGGATGTGCCTTCCAGATCGACGTCTTCCCAGCTGATGGCCTGACTATCGAGAGACAGACTCATCTCTGCCTGCGGTGAAAGTTCTGCTTTAATGCCACCACCAATCTGAAATGACACCCCGGACATATCCTCACCTTCCAGGTTCGACCCTTCCAGAACAACAGGGTCAGAAAGATTGTAAAAGCCCAGCCCTATTGTCCAGAATGGTTTAATTTTATCTTCGCCATAAACAAAATCAGCATCCAGACGTAACCCGGTGGCGTCTTCTTCTTCATTCGAGTCAGAAAGATCAAAGCTACGGGATTCAAAGCTGACTTTAAAACGGTTATTGCTTTCGGTCTGATAGCCTGCAAATACCCGCAAAGACGACGTATCAATATCTTCTTTGGCTGAAAAGCTTGCTCCATCAAATTCCGCTTCCGCTTCTCCGGAAAAACTGGTCGAGAAATCTCCCCCCACAATCAGCGATTTTGCGCACACAGCCGGTACCATAGCTGAAAAGACCAGTGCAGTGACTGCATTTTTTGCAAACGACATATCCATTTCCCTGTTATAAAAAGTGGGACCAAGGTACTTTTAATGCTTATAATTATCAATAGTTGCAGGCGACGTTATTTATTATTGAATACAAATATAACAAACATAAAAAAAGCGCCCGCAGGCGCTTTTTTTATCGGGCGGTAATCATTATCCGAAGAAGGAAATCATTACCCCGGCAGCGACGGCGGAACCAATCACACCGGCCACGTTCGGCCCCATAGCATGCATCAGCAGGAAATTCTGACCATTGGCTTCCAGACCCACTTTGTTGGATACCCGGGCAGCCATTGGTACAGCCGATACACCCGCTGAACCAATCAGTGGGTTAATCGGATCTTTTGACAGCTTATTCATCAGCTTAGCCATCAGAACACCCGCTACCGTACCTACAGAGAAAGCAACCAGACCCAGAATGAGAATGCTCAGCGTATCAAAGTTAAGAAACTTATCCGCGCTCATTTTTGAGCCCACACCCAGTCCCAGGAAAATCGTCACGATGTTGATCAGTGCATTCTGAGCAGTATCACTCAGACGATCGACAACACCGGACTCTTTCATCAGGTTACCAAAACAGAACATACCCAGCAGAGGCGCCGCAGACGGCAGCAGGAGTGCCACCAGGATCAGCAGCGAAATCGGGAATATAATTTTCTCCGCTTTCGACACTTCGCGCAGCTGGCTCATCTGAATTTTACGTTCTTTATCACTGGTCAGCGCTTTCATAATCGGCGGCTGGATCATAGGTACCAGTGCCATATAGGAATACGCAGCCACAGCAATAGCTCCCAGCAGCTCAGGCGCCAGTTTGGATGCAATAAAGATCGAGGTCGGACCGTCAGCACCGCCGATGATGCCGATGGCAGCCGCCTGCTGCATGGTGAAGTCCATCACGCCCATATCGGTAAAGAACGCAGCCCCGAACAGGGTGCCGAAAATACCGAACTGGGCAGCGGCCCCCAACAGCAGAGTTTTCGGGTTGGCCAGCAGCGGACCAAAGTCCGTCATGGCTCCAACGCCCATAAAAATCAGCAGCGGGAACAGACCGGTTTCAATCCCGGCGTGATAAATGTAATACAGCAGACCGGCGGGAGACTCCACATGACCGTGGGCATCGATCACCGGGCCTGCGTAAAAGCCGGCGCCGGGGATGTTCACGAAAATGGTGCCTACCGCAATCGGCAGCAGCAGCAGAGGTTCAAACTGGAACTTGGGATGAATCGCCAGGAACAGCAGCAGACAACCGATGATAATCATCGCCAGCTGCCCGGGCGCCATCTGATACAGACCAGTGTCGTGCCAGAGGTTAATCAGACTATGCATGACAACTCCTTACGCCAGGGTGTACAGAGTGTCGCCCACTTTGACGGCTACACCTTCTTTGGCTGCAACACTGCCGACGGTACCGGCGCGCGGCGCCCGTACTTCGGTTTCCATCTTCATCGCTTCCAGAATCAGTACCACATCACCTTCGGCAACCACGTCTCCCGGCTGTGCCAGCACTTTCCAGACGTTACCGGCCAGCGGAGCACCGATAGGTTCGCCACCGCCTGCTGCCGCCGCAGGTGCTGCACCGGCATTACCGGAATCACCACCGAAGGACATAGGCGCACCGTTGACCGGCGCCAGTTCTTTAACATCACCGCCATCATCCACTTTCACCACGTATTCGTTACCATCAACGGTCACGGTAAAGGTGTCTTCAGCATCGCCTTTCGGAGCCGGTTCGAAAGCATCCGGATTGCCACGGTTCTCCAGGAACTTAGGCGCAATCTGCGGGAACATGGCATAGGTCAGGGCATCGTCGATGACATCCGCAGACAGCTTAATGCCTTTGTCGGTCGCCAGTTTTTCAACGTCAGCAATGACTTTATCCATTTCATTTTCAATCAGGTCAGCCGGACGACAGGTGATCGGCTCTGCACCTTCCAGGACGCGGGCCTGCAGCTCAGCATTCATAGCAGCCGGTGCCGCACCGTATTCGCCTTTCAGGATGCCCTGAGTTTCTTTTGAGATGGACTTGTAACGTTCACCGGTCAGAACATTCAGTACCGCCTGAGTACCCACGATCTGAGAGGTTGGAGTCACCAGCGGGATATGGCCGAGGTCTTCACGCACACGCGGAATTTCAGCCAGTACTTCGTCGAACTTGTCGGAAGCACCCTGCTCACGCAGCTGGTTTTCCATGTTGGTCAACATACCACCCGGTACCTGAGCCACCAGAATACGGCTGTCAGTACCACGCAGTGCGCCTTCGAACTTAGCGTATTTCTTACGCACTTTACGGAAGTAAGCAGAAATTTCTTCCAGCAGAGACAGATCCAGACCGGTATCACGCTCAGTTCCACGGGTAGCGGCAACAACGGTTTCTGTTGCTGTGTGGCCATAAGTCATGGACATGGAGGAAATCGCCGTATCAACACGGTCAACACCGGCTTCAATGGCTTTCAGGATGGCCATGTCCGACAGACCAGCCGTAGCATGACAATGCAGCTGAACTTCCAGATCAGTTTCTTTTTTCAGACGGGAAACCAGCTCAAACGAATCGGACGGTGTAATAATGCCGGACATATCTTTAATGGCGATGGAGTCCGCGCCCATATCTTCAATACGTTTGGCCAGATCCAGCCAGGCGTCCAGTGTGTGAACAGGGCTGGTGGTATAAGACAGCGTGCCCTGGGCATGCTTACCTTGTTTTTTAACGGCCTGCAGAGCGGTCTGCAGGTTGCGCGGATCGTTCATCGCGTCAAACACACGGAATACATCCACACCATTGCTGGCAGCGCGCTCTACGAACTTCTCGACCACATCGTCAGCATAGTGACGGTAGCCCAGCAGGTTCTGCCCACGCAGCAGCATCTGGTGTTTTGTATTCGGCATGGCTTTTTTAAATTCACGGATACGATCCCATGGATCTTCACCGAGGAAACGGATGCAGGAGTCAAATGTCGCTCCACCCCAGCTTTCCAGCGACCAGTAACCGACCTGATCGAGCTTGTCGGCAATCGGCAGCATATCGTCGATACGCATACGGGTGGCGAGGATGGATTGGTGTGCGTCGCGCAGGACGACGTCGGTAATTCCTAATTTTTTAGAATCGGTCATGGGTGATGGCCTTTTCTTCCATAAACGTTGTTATACGTTTGGGTTAACGTAAACCGCGGGCTACTTTTGGCGCGCGCGATGTTCTTTTACCGCGGCTGAAAGTACTTTCAGCAATTGCGGATCCACACCCTGGGGGGCTGCAGCACGCACGGGTACCGGCGCTGCTTCCTGAACAGGGGCAAGTTTATTTACCAGCTTGGACATGAATCCGGTTACAAACACCAGCATCGTCAGAAAGACGAACACGACGCCCATACCGAAAATCATGAGTTCCAAACCCTGTGCGACGAGACTTGGCTCAGACATGCAGGGGCTCCTCAGTATTATTAAAATCACTCCCCGGCCAGTGTCTTCAGGGCACGAAAACCCCTCCCTGACCGGGCTGGCAAAGCCGGCACAGATTACTTAAAAGGGTATAAGCGCGCAACACAAAGCACGGGCCAACTGGACATAAATCAACCAGTTGTCAGATAAAACAAGCCTGGCCCTCAGCGATAGCGCAACTATAATGACCGGTGTTATTCATCATTCATATGAGTGATATAACTCGAATGCCGGATAAATCCAGCATATACTCCGCCGCAAATCATTCGCATCTTAATCCTTATGTTCACAGGCACACTCCCCTTTCATTCCGGCCAGCACAAACCCTATATCGCCCTGGCGCCGATGGAGGGACTGATGGACCACAATCTGCGCGCGATTCTTACCCGCGTCGGTGGCATCGATCACTGTGTCACTGAGTTTATCCGCGTGACCCACCAGGTCTATCCGGCGAAAGTCTTCCGCCGCTTCTGTCCGGAACTGAATCATGAAGGCGGTTTACGCGGCAAAACCCTGGCCGGTACCCCTGTGCATCTGCAACTGCTGGGCTGTGATCCGGCGCTGATGGCGGCGAATGCAGCGAAAGCGGCAGAACTGGGCGCCCCGGCCATTGACCTGAACTTCGGTTGTCCGGCCAAAACCGTAAACAACAGTCAGGGAGGCGCTGTACTGCTGCAGTTCCCGGAGTTACTGCACCGCATTGCCAGCGCTGTACGGGAAGCCGTACCGGCCCATATTCCGGTCAGCGCCAAAATGCGGCTGGGGTTTAAAGATAAAGGACTGGCACTGACCAACGCCCGGGCGCTGGCTGACGGTGGTATTCAGTGGCTGACTGTACACGCGCGCACCAAAACCGAAGGCTATAAGCCCCCGGCTTACTGGGACTGGATTGCCCGCATAAAAGACGTACTGAGCATACCGGTACTGGCCAACGGCGAAATCTGGACAGCACAACAGGCACGGCAATGTATCGCCGAAAGCGGCTGTGAAACCTTAATGATCGGCCGCGGCCTGGTGGCCACGCCGGATCTGGCACTCAGGATCAAGGCGGATCACCACCAGCTCCGGCACGAGCCGCAAAGCTGGTCTGACCATCTGCACCTGATGGCCGGTCTGTTGCCGCAACTGTCACACTTACCGGATAAAGCCCAGACCGACCGTTTAAAACAGTGGCTGCACTACTTTTCCATGCAATCGGTTGAAATCAGGGCGGTATTTGAGAAGGTCAAACGTCAGCGCGATGTAACGCTTTTTTTTGCTGAACTGCAGCAGGCCATCGACGAGGTGAGCAAAGAACCACCGGCAGCCGATGCGTTTACCGCCTATCAGCACAAAGGGTTCTGACATGGGCGCAGATAGCGCCCATGCCGGTCGTCTGTATGTCAGGCGGATTCAGGCTTTTTTAACAAATTTGGGGGTGATTTTAATCGCCCCGATGCCCGGAATTTTACAGTCTATATTATGATCGTCTGAGCTTTCCACCAGGCGGATGTTTTTAATTTTGGTGCCCACTTTCACCACAGAAGATGAACCTTTCACCTTCAGGTCTTTAATTACAGTAACGCTGTCACCGTCTTCCAGAATGGCACCGTTAGAATCTTTTACCACCAGCGCATCCTCATCCGCCTCACCGTTAATGGGCCACTCATAAGCACATTCCGGGCAGATATAGCTGGGGCCGTCTTCATAGGGGTATTCGGAGTTGCACTTCGGGCAATCAGGCATGGTCTTCTCTCAGTCTTAAATCATAAGGAACGCCGCTGCGGGCATAAAACGGCGGCTATTATGCACCAGAATGGCGATGATTTGGGCAATTCCATGATAAAAGTAGTGAAATCGACCAGCGGTCTCGCTGTAATATCCGTGTCAGGGTGGCGCTCTGCTGTCACAGGGCAATACCCGGAAGTACTGAACTGCTACAATTCCTGGCCCTGTCGACCGTGGATAAACCAATCATGATGAAACCACATACCTTTATTTCTGCTTTTCTTCTGACAAGCGCGGCATTATTCATCTCTGGCTGTGATAAGAATGAAGTCGGGGATGTATCCTTAGGCGTGTTTACCACCAAAGATATTAAACTGGACTTTCTGACCGACCCTGTGGTCACTGGTGTTACCTGCCATGTGGCTTCTATTGAGGCGGACCTGGATTTTTCAGATCCCAGTGACAGTTCTATTTCCTGTCGTCAGACCGGAGAAATCACCGCCGCGATGATTGCACAGATTGATAAAAGTAAATCCGGTGACGTGGTCTTTAAAAAGTCGAAGAGTATTTTCTTTAAAAATATGAAAGTGCGGCGGATATATGATGCCGCGAATCAGACCCTGATGTATGTCTCTTATTCCACCAAAGAAACATCCGGCAGTTACAAGCACAGCTTATCGACGGTGCCTTTATGGGGAACCCAGGCATATCAGGCCGCTGTTCAGCCTGCAGGTCAGCAGTAGACTGCAGAACCGTCAGCAGGTCTGCGGGGATGCCGGCGACCGGGATCTCCGCGGATGACGATAAAACACCGGACCGGTGGATTATATCTGCATCAGCTTATCGTTCAGTACCAGCCAGCCGGCCGGATCTTTGATGATCTTATCCACATCGTGCTGACCAAAGATTTTGGTGAAGCCACGCTGCTTAAAGATTTCGTACATCATACGGGAGGCAGGACCTACCGCCCCGCTACCGAGTTTTAATCCTCCGCTGATGGCCTGTTCCTGATAAGCACGCCAGTGAATATCGGCTGCCGTGGCCAGACAGGTTTTGGTATGCGTCAGTTTAACGCCCATATCAATGCCGGCTTTGGCAATATCCACCCCCAGACTGACGCCACCTAAAGGAACGGCAGCGCCGACTAACTGCCCGCCCCGGGAAACCAGTTTGATCGCTTTCATTCTGATCAGCAGGTCAAACCAGCCGATCAGCGTTCTGCTCTGACGATAACTGCTGGCGATAGAACGTAACTGATGAATGTGCGCAATGGTCGAGCCCGTCGCATTACCGTGCTTGGCAATACCACCGATGTTCACCTGGGTCACTGTGCTTAAAGCACCGCTGGCCGCGCTGAACCGGCTGCTGCGCTTTTTCATCGCCTTACTGTGCTTCATATACTTTTTGCTGTACGACGTACTGCCATCTTCATGGCCATTGACGACAAACCAGGGGTTTGGCACCAGACCGGGATCGGATTTCCCGCGCGCCTTATTAAGAATTTTTTTGCCGGTTTTCACGTCTTTTGAAAAGTCTGTGCCGGCAGATGCGTCGATGACAGCAGCCGTTCCTTCCACGACATCCCACATCAGCGACTCTTTCGAGCGTCTTTTCGTTGCTTCTTCGTGGATCGATTTAACCACCGAGTCATAGTATTCATCTGCCATCGCTCGTTCCCTCTGCCTGAGTCCGGTGCTGTGACGCCTGACATTATCACGCTTCCCGGTAATATTATTCTATACAGATCTGTGGCTGCCTTCAGGCCAGCCACAGCTTTTCTGTATTGACTCTATCCTACCGCTCCGGGAGTTACCAGACCGCCATAACTATCAGGTGTTTCGGGCCTGTCATGGATGACAGTCTGGCTCAGTCTGGCTTACAGATTGAAATCATCCGCAGAGTGACGTTCCGGCAACTGTACATCGCCCCAGGTACAGTTTACCAGCTTGCCACGCTGTACCGCCGGTCGTGCGGCCAGCTCATCAGCCCAGCGGCGGACGTTAGTGTAGGTGTGCGCTTCAATAAACTCAGCGGCATCGTAGAGCCCCCCCTGCACCAGTACGCCGTACCATGGATAAATGGCCATATCAGCGATGGAATAATCATCACCACACATATAGCGGTTGTCTGCCAGGTGGCGATCCAGTACGTCCAGCTGACGCTTTATTTCCATGGTAAAGCGGTTAATCGGATATTCGAATTTTTCCGGTGCGTAAGCGTAGAAATGACCAAAGCCACCCCCAAGGATCGGTGCGCTGCCCATTTGCCAGAACAGCCAGTTAAAGCACTCGGCCTTGCCGCTGTCAGTGTCCGGGATAAAGGCATTAAATTTTTCTGCCAGGTATTTCAGAATGGAGCCGGATTCAAACAGACGCTGTGGCGGATTCACAGTGTGATCCATCATGGCCGGAATCTTGGAATTAGGGTTCACCTCAACAAAGCCTGAACCAAACTGATCACCTTCCATGATATTGATCAGCCAGGCATCGTACTCTGCCTCTTTGATGCCGGCTTCCAGCAGTTCTTCCAGCAAAATCGTGACCTTCACACCATTGGGGGTCGCGAGCGAATACAGCTGCAACGGATGTTTACCCACAGGGCGTTCTTTTTCGTGGGTAGCGCCGGCAACCGGGCGGTTTATGTTGGCAAATTTACCGCCGCTGCCCTGCTCCCATTGCCAGACTTTGGGTGGGGTATAAGGTGCTTCACTCATAAAAGACTCCGGTTTCGTGATTGAGATTCAGGGTTACGGATTCAGTGTACGGACTTTCCAATCAGCCGCCAGTTCCGTACAGGCGATCCGCTGGCACAGACTGTTTCTTTGACAAAAATATCATCAATACCCTGCCTATACTGGCGCCAGGCCAGAGCGTACCCGGCGTTGTGCCTGAGTATTGTGCCTGACTGTTATGCCTGAGTAGTGGACCTTCATATACCTACCAGGGCAGATGTCGTTTCAGGCCAGTAGCAGCTACATTAGCCTCAGACTTCAATCAACGCGGAGATTCCGATGAGTGTAATGAAACCGGCCCTGTTCCCGGCCACCCCTGACGTGGAAGCAGAAGACTACTACATTGATGCCGACAAACTGATCAGCGGTAACCCTAAACAGACTCTGTGGCTGGAATACACTGACGACAGCGGCCGATACAGCAGTGGTGTCTGGGCCAGTGAAGTGGGTGAATGGCGGGTCAGTTTCAGCGAGGAAGAATACTGCCGTATTATCGAAGGCGTCAGCATTATTACCAACACCGAAGGCGAAGCCTTTACCGTAAAACCCGGTGATGAGTTTGTGATGCCAGCCGGCTTTAAAGGCACATGGAAAGTGGTGGAGCCGACGAAAAAGCGTTTTGTGGTTTATGAGAAAGCTTGATCAATAAGCAAGGTATGCCCGGTCGCCAGGTCTAACCTGGCGACCATCAATGCCGGAATAGTCACAGCTTCGCATAAATCCCGCGCAATAAACTTTCTGTTTCTTCCCAGCCAATACAGGCGTCGGTAATCGACTGGCCATACAGCAGTTCACCGCTGTCGTTCTGGCGGCCTGCCGCAATGAAGCTTTCCAGCATTAAACCAAGAATACCGTCATTACCGGCGATACGCTGATCCACAACCTCGTGCGCTATCGGAATCTGACGGTCATGCTGTTTACAGGCGTTGGCGTGGCTGCAATCCACCATCACTTTTTCGTGGCAGCCTCCCTTCTGCAGTTCTGCCAGTGACGCAGCGATGGACTCTGCATCATAGTTGGTCAGCCCATGGCCACCGCGCAGCACCAGATGCGTATCGGCATTTCCCGGTGTGTCGAGCATCGCCATCTGACCATCGACATCCACGCCCAGGGTATGGTGGCTGTGACGTGCGGAAATCATGGCGTTAATGGCATTCGACGCGGAACCGTCCGTGCTGTTTTTAATCCCCACCGGCATCGGCAGATGACTGACCATTTCACGGTGAGTCTGGGACTCCGACGTGCGCGCGCCAATGGCAGTCCAGCTGATCAGATCATCCAGGTAACGCATCACCAGTGGATTCAGCGCTTCCGTAGCCAGAGGAAGGCCCATATTGGCCAGCTTCAGCATCACCGCACGTGAACGACGGATACCTTCAGCCATATCGCCTTTGCCGTTACGCGCCGGGTCGTAGGCCAGACCTTTCCAGCCAACGCTGGTACGCGGTTTTTCCACGTAGGCACGCATCACAATCAGCAGTTTATCTTTCAGTTGTTCGTTCAGTCCGGCCAGACGGCGACCGTAATCCAGTACCGCTTCTTCATCGTGAATCGAGCACGGGCCGGTAACGATCAGCAGACGCTGGTCGTTGCCTTCCAGCAAGTCACGAATTTGCTGGCGCTGCTGTTCAACCTGTACCGCCAGCTCTTCGCTTAACGGCATATCGGCTTTCAGCTGGCGTGGCGTGCTCAGTGGGCGTACCGCCGGGTCGTTACTGGTTGTTGTTGTCGTATTTTTTTCTGCGTTAGTTTTCATTATTTAATCCTCTTATTCATCTGCAAACGTGTCTGTATTTCTGTACGGCTGGCGAAGCGTGAATCAATACCAATACGAGGCTTCGCCACGGCTAAATCGATTAACCCGTGCGTGCGTTTTCAGACGTTGTGATGCGGCTGCAGACTGAGTATTCATAGTAATGTCCTGACGTTGCAGTTTTTTAAAGCCAATAAAAAACCCCGAGTGGCTGACTGCCAGTCGGGGTTTGATACCGTTGGCAGTCATCTGATTCAGACTGCCCTGGGGAACTAAGCGTTTGCTTACAGGCGGCCTGACTCCTGGCTAAAGTAATAGCCATAGAACCACCAGTTAAACACGCAGGAAGAAGCCGCTGCGGTGGCAGTGGCTTCGTTCGACATCATGGTTTGTGTGCGTGTTTTCGTAATCATGTTTTCCATACTACGCCCGGCTGCAAAACGATTGCAACCCCGGAATGCGTAGACTTATGTATCAGAATGTTTCAGAGGGTCTGCTGAATATCGGCATCAGTAGCTGTTTACGGCCAATAAAAAAACGGGGCAAAAGCCCCGGAAAGAATCCGGCAGTAGCGGTAACTCGCTCACATTACCTCTGCCCGTCTTAACGCTCCCACGTTACAAGTGGTTCATTTATGCCGCCTGAACCGTGCGGTTGCTGCTGGTTGTGTTCAGGGCCTGCTTCTGGCGAATCAGGTCGCTGTAGTCCTGCTCCATAAAAGCTTTAATACCGCTGCGTTTATTCGCCTGCATGGCCAGCTTCAGTTCTTCTGCACTGGCAAAACGACGATCCCAGTCCAGTACTTTCGGTACCATAATAGCGTTCCACAGTGGTGGAATCAGGGTCAGGAAAATGGTGGTCAGATAACCGTTAACCATCATGGGTGCATCCTGATAAGGGCGCAGTTTCTGGAAAGGAACATCGCCTTGTGCATGATGGTGAGAATGACGCGTCAGGTTAAAGGTTGCCCAGGAGCTGATGCGCTTATTGGTATTCCAGCTGTGGTATGGCTGTACCGGTGTTTTGACGTTGCGTACCATGCCGTAGTGTTCCATAAAATTGACAATTTCCAGAAACGCTTTGGCAATCAGCGCGGTTGCAGTAAAGACTGCCACACCAACCCAGCCAGCCATGACAAAGGCTGCAACTTCCAGTGCCAGTGACATCAGCAGACCACGGATATACAGGTTGTGGTGACTGAAGACCGGCAGACGTTTTTTCTTAAGACGCTTCTTTTCCAGATTCCAGGCGCTGATGTTGCCTTTCCAGGTAGACGCCAGAATGTGGTAATACACATTACGTCCACGTGGTGCGGTTGCCGGGTCATCGGTTGAACCCACATAAATGTGATGACCATAGACGTGCTCGATCGAGAAGCCGGTATCCCAGCTGAACGCCAGCAACCAGCGACCAATAAACATAGCCATCGGATCCCATGTGCGGTGTGTCAGCTCATGACCAACGATAGTACCCACCACCGAGGTTAGCAGGCCACAGCCGAGAATGGCGGCAGCGTATTGCGGCCAGCTATTGGCTTCGCGCGCAGCCAGTGCGTCAAAGCCGGTGAACTGTTGCACCAGAGCGCCATAGCCCAGTACATCGGCATCAGCCACGCTCCAGACCATCAGGAAATTCATCACCACAATCAGCAGCAATGAAGAATACAGCTGCAGGTTAAGAAGCCAGGGCGCTTCGTATTCTGGCTCGCTGGTGTCGTCACCCATCAACAGATCGCCAACAACCACAAAGCCAACAGCAAACACCAGACCGGCATACATCCAGTCGCCCCCCAATGTCACACCAATCCCAAATGGAATGGTGAGCATATGAAAAAGTGTGTACTTGGTGTATTTAAACATTTCCTATCTCCTTATTATTTTTTTAACGAGTAATTTGCTTAATTCAGGCGGACGCCATTTTTCCGTTAACCGCCAAGTCACGGCTGTCAGTAAATTTGTCGAAGAATATCTGCGTCGATCGAACGCTGAATTTCTGACATTCGTCGATTGCCGCATCGATCATTCCTGCGGGTCCGCACAGATACACCTGACTGGTGCCACTGATACGCCCTTCAATTGCCTGCGTTACCCACCCTCGCAAACCCTGCCAATCAGAGTCTTCAGGCTCTGACGACAACACAGGAGTAAATTCAAATGCCCCCCGCCACTGCTTTTTCAGGTCTGCAATTTCGTCAAGCGCATACAGGTCTGCCTGAGTACGAGCACCAAACAATAAGGTCACCGGGCGGGTTGAGTGGTCAGCTAAAGCCTGACGCAAAATGCTGAGCAGCGGCGCCAGGCCACTACCACCGGCAATAGCAAAAATTGGTGTGTCATCCGGGCGTAACCAGAAATCTCCGTACGGCCCTTCGATATTTACCTGCGCACCGCGGATGGCCGGATCACGAAAGCGCGGCGATAAAGCACCGCCTTCGATACTGCGAATAAAAAATTCAATCGTTTTTGTGCCGCTCTGCGCACAGACAGAAGCAAACGAATACGAACGGGCAGGCGCACGACCATCGACAAATGACAGCTGTGCATACTGTCCGGCAGTAAATATCAGTGGCTGCTCCAGCTCGATGGTAATGGCGGTAATATCATGGGTCAGAAAACGTTGTCCGGTGATCGTACCTGTGACGCTCTGTATTACATGGTCCGGGCTGCGTTCGTCCCAGTCGGGAACAGAAATACTAATGTCCGATTTTGGTACACTCTGGCAGGCGAGAATGTAGCCGTTGTCCAAATCTTCGGTATTCAGTACGTAAGCGCTCTCAGTCAGTTCTTTTACCTGCCCTTGCCGCAGTCTGCATTTGCATACGGCACAGCCACCAACACGACAACTGTGCGGAAAGCGAATACCTTCTCGCAGTGCTGCCTGCAAAATGGTTTCTCCCGGTTCAGCCACCAGTGTCTGTTGAGTGTTATCAAGCGTGATGGACCGGGTTTTCTTGCGAAACAATGAGAGCATAAGCCTGAGCCTTTATCCTTGTTGTTATGCACTCACTTTAAGTGTTTGCGCAAAAAGGGATTACAGCACCAGCAGACAAAAAATGGTCATTAGAGGCCATGGTCTTTTCAGCGAGACGGCAGGCGATAAGATAAGAGGCATGACCATCGACACCCTGCATGACAGCTTTCTGCTGCCCACAAACTATGTACCGAATCTGCTGAATCTAATTTCCGGCCGGGGCGGTTCTGCGTCGATGATCTGCGTCCGTGCCGGGGTCGATGAACGCTGTACTGAAGCTCTGGATGGCAAACTCAACTGGCAACAATTCAGTGCTCTGATACGAGAATCCCGCAATGAAATTGATGAACCCGCACTAGGGCTTTATCTGGGTAGCCAACTAACAATTACCACACATGGTTTGTTAGGGCTGGCAGCGATGAGCAGCTCCACACTGGGGGAAGCTGCCGACATTGCCTGCCAGTACGTCGCTACCCGCACGCCGCTGGTGTCATTACGAATGGAACAGCAAGGTCGCTACGCCTGCTTAAAGATGGACGAGCTGTATACGCTGGGAGACATTCGCGCCACCTTTCTGGAAGCACTGATCGTTACATTAATCGCGGTCTTACGCTTTGTTTCTGCTGAACGAGCACGATTAATTCGCGTGGACTTTGCTTTTGATGAGCCGGAATACGGAGAACTTTATCAGGCATTTTTCCCCTGCGAAGTGCGTTTTAATCAAGTGGCAAACCAGCTGGTTATTCCACAGGAAGACCTGAGCCTGCCTTCGCAACTGGCTGACACTCAGGTTCAGCGTCAGGCGACACAGCAGTGTGAAGAGCAATTGCTGAAGTGGAAATCTCAGCAGCGTTTAAGTGGCCAGATTCAGATGATGCTGGCACGGGCAAAAGGACGTTTTCCATCATTTGAACAGGTGGCAGATGAACTGGTGTTGTCGCCACGCACCCTGCGCCGACGTCTCGCCGGTGAGGGCACCAGCTATAAAGAATTACTTGATCAATGGCGTCAGGATATGGCTTGTCAGTATCTGACAACGACCCGTCTGAGTGTGCAGCAGATAAGTCACTTATTGGGCTACAACGACCCGGCAAACTTCGGTCGTGCTTTTCGACGGCGCAATGCCGGGTTATCGCCGCTGAATTTCCGCCGCCAGCATGCAGAGCAGAATGTGTCGTCTCAGGCTTCTGCAACAATCACCGCGCGCAACGGTGCCGGATAGCCTTCGGCCGTTTTATTCACGTCATCAGGGTCAAGAAAATCCTTCAGTGAATTAAAACGCATCCATTCGGTGGCGCGCTGTTCCTCCAGCGACGTCTGGTTTAAATCAACCACACGAGCATTTTTCAGTCCCACTCGACGACACCACAGCAACAGGGTTTCCGGCGTTGGAATAAACCACACATTGCGCATCATGGCGTAGCGATCTTCCGGCATCAGAACTTCACCCAGCGGGCCATCAATAACCAGGGTTTCCAGCACCAGCTCGCCGCCGGGGCGCAAGGCATCTTTCAGCTCCTGCAGATGTTCAATGGGGGATTTGCGGTGATACAGCACACCCATGGAAAACACCGTATCAAAGGCTTTCAGACGCGGCGGCACGTCTTCCATTTTGAGCGGCAGTAAATCCGCGTTTACCTGGCCATGAGCACTTTGCAGATATTTTTTATACGCCTGAAACTGCAATAAAAATAAACGCGACGGGTCGATACCGATCACTCGGGCCGCCCCCGCTCCGAGCATGCGCCACATGTGATAACCGGAACCACAGCCAACATCCAGCACGGTGCGGCCATTTAACGGGGCAATATGCGGCGCGACACGATCCCACTTCCAGTCGGAGCGCCATTCAGTATCAATGAAGGTATCAAAAAAACGGAACGGGCCTTTGCGCCACGGCATTAAACCGCGCAGCGCAGTCTCCACCTGTGCATTCTGTTCAGCACTGATGGCACTGCTTTGCAGGGCAATATCATGGCGGTTTAAATCTACGCTGACCTGCTGAACATCCGGCAGACTGTGATAAGCCTCCAGCCAGCGTGACTGATCGCCGTGTTCTTTTTCGTGCAGAATTTCCTGCAGCTGATGCGGCAGAATGTCAGCCCAGGGAGCCAGTGCTCCCTGCTGCATAAACGCCAGAACATCATCAAACCAGGGCAGGATAGTGCTGTGTTGAGACATTATTTAACCGCCAGATAAGAAACAAAATTAAAACACTGATACCAGCGGATAACGCGGCTGAAACCGGCGCTGCGTAAGCGCTCCACATGTTCTTCATGGGTTTCCGGAATCAGTACATTTTCGATGGCACTGCGTTTCTGGGCGATTTCCAGCTCGGAGTAACCGTTCGCACGTTTAAAATCCAGGTGCAGCTCGTCCTGCATCCTCTGCTCCCAGGGATCGAAACAGATTTTCTCCGACAGAATCAGCGCACCACCGGGCAGAGTGGCCGAGGCAATTCTGCTCAGCAGTGCCAGGCGCTGCCCGGGTTCAATAAACTGCAGTACGAAATTCAGTGCTGTCACCGATGCATTGTTTAACGGATATTCGAGAATATCGGCACAGGCCAGCGCCACCGGCACACTGGCTTCATCAAGGGCGATATAGTGCTGTGCGCGTTCGATCATGGATGCCGAGTTATCAACACCAACAATATGACTGTGCATTCCGGATTCTCCCGCCGCCTGTACACCATGACGCATGGCCAGTGTCACCGCCCCCAGTGAACAGCCAAGGTCGTACAGATTGGAATGCGGCTGCACATAACGGCCGGCAATAATGCCGGACATCGCCACCGTCTCGGCGTAACCCGGCACCGAGCGCTTGATCATATCCGGAAAGACGCGGGCGACCGCACCGTCAAAGGTGAAGCCGGGTACGTCGTCGAGCGGGGTCTGGTAAATGTTGTCGGCTTGCTGTTCGTTGTCTGTCATGTCGTCTGCCAGAGGCCCGGAATCCCGGGAGGTGGTCATTATCCACGCGCATTCTAGCCAACCGGCGCCTGCCACGCCAGCGTCCAGGCCGGGACGGAGCCCCGCGCGGGTGCCTGGTCACTGGCGGGCGGATAAAGCTCAGGCGTTGATAATGGCCGCAGGAATAGCCTGCAGAGGAATATTTTTGTCGACCCCTCCCAGCTTAACGGCTTCTTTCGGCATGCCATACACCACACAGGTGGCTTCGTCCTGAGCCAGAGTTCTGGCACCGGCATCATGCATTTCTTTCATGCCGAGTGCGCCGTCATCCCCCATGCCAGTCATAATAATACCCAGTGCATTTTTACCTGCCGCCCGGGCGACGGAGCGGAACAGCACATCAACCGACGGCCGGTGACGACTGACCGGAGGCCCGTCGATGACGTCAACAAAGTACTGTGCGCCACTGCGTTTGAGCAGCATATGTCTGCCTCCCGGTGCAATCAGTACCCGGCCCGGAATCAGACGGTCGCCGTGCGCTGCTTCCCTGACCTCCACACTGCAGATGCTGTTCAGGCGCTCAGCAAAGGCGGCGGTAAATTTTTCCGGCATATGCTGTACAACAATAATGGCCGGGCAGACTCCGGGTAACGCCGATAACACAGTTTCCAGCGCCTGCGTCCCACCGGTAGAAGTACCCAGGGCAACGACACGGTCCGTGGTTTCTGCCATGGCATTGCCCGCGGCCGGCAACACCACATCCGCGGTCAGTTTTTTCGTTACCGGTTGTGGCGCCAGTATTTTCCGCAGTTTGGCTTTGCCCGCGGCTTTTACCGCTGCAATGATGCTTTCCGAGTCATCCTGTAAAAATTGCTTCAGCCCCACTTTGGGTTTGGTAATAATGCTGACGGCACCGGCAGACATAGCCTGCATGGTGGTTTCAGCCCCCTTGTCCGTCAGGCTGGAACAGATAACCACCGGGGTCGGATGCTCTTTCATGATTTTTCTGAGAAAAGTCACACCATCCATACGTGGCATTTCCACATCCAGGACAATCACGTCCGGCCATTGTTTATTCATTTTATCAATGGCAAAAATAGGATCAGAGGCCGCGCCCATCACATGAATATCCGGGTCTTTATTTAAGGCTGCGGTCAGTACCTGCCGGACGACGGCCGAGTCGTCTACGATAAGCACATTAATAGGATCAGCCACGAAATTCCTCCCTGTTTTGACGGTTGCCGGGCATGTTATTAACGGTCTGGCTGCTGACCCAGACGGCGCCGGTGGCGATTTCGAAACGAATGGCGCGGAACTGATTGCCGCCGGTGTGGCGTGATGTCAGCGGAATGCCATAATGTTTCATCAGATCCAGCGCCGCGATAATATTCTGTTCACCAACCTGTGTGACACGATCGCTTTCGGCGCAGAACATATTACCGCCGCCAAACACTTTGCCCTGATATTCATGAATATCATCCCCGGCGTCTCTGATCTGAGCCATCAGCCAACTGAAGGCACCGCTGGCGTAGCGTGGTGAATTGCTTCCCTGCAGAGAAGCCGTCGATGGCAGCAAAAAATGACACATTCCACCGCTACGCCGCCCGGGATGCCATAAAGTCACAGCCACACAGGAGCCGAGAATCGTCCTGATGGATGTATGATGGTCTCCCCAGCAGCATTCTCCGGGATTCAGAAATACACTCTTGTCCATCCCTGTACTGGCCATGGCTATCGTTTCTGATACACAGCAGGCTGTACCAGCCGGAGCGCATCGCTGATTCCGTTCATCGACTCCGAGTGGCTGATGATAAAATACCCGCCCGGGCGTAATTTCGGCAGCAGATGACTGACCACTTTCCGTTTGGTTGGCGCATCAAAATAAATCATCACATTACGCAGAAAAATGATGTCGTACTGATCGTCAGTGGCGCGGGTTTCCTGCAGGTTGTGCTGAAAAAAAGTCATGCCTTTTTTCAGTACCGGATCAACCTGTATTTTTCCCTGCTGACGACCAATGCCTTTCAGGCAATACTTGTGCAGATAATGGGTTGGCAGTTTACTTGCCCGGCTCATCGGGTAGATACCGGTGCGGGCGCTGTCCAGAACGCGGGAACTCAGATCAGATGAATGAATCTGCCAGCGTCCGTCACCAAGATGCTCCTGCGCCAGCATGGCAAGACTGTAGGACTCTTCGCCGCTGGAGCAGGCTGCGCTCCATATACGGAGTGTCTGACCACTCTTTACCTCAGGTAAGATCTTATCGCGCAGAAATTCAAAATGTTTGGGTTCACGAAAGAAGTAGGTTTCATTCGTGGTCAGAAGATCGACGGCAGTCTGAAGTTCGCCTTTATTATCGGGGGATGTAATCAATTGAAAATAATCGCCGAACGATGCTAACCGGTAATGCCGTACACGCTTCATCAGCCGTGAACTCACCAGGGGCTGTTTTGCATCGCTCATGGCAATGCCGGCGATGTTATAAATCATGTCCTGAAAATAGCGGAATTCTGTCTGACTCAGAACCGGCATAACGCCATCTGCAGTGGCTGCCGCAGTGTCTTCTGTAGTATCAAATGCAGTACCTGTAGCACTGCCCGTCCTGCCGGCGCCTTCCGCCGCTTTGCGGGAAGCATAATGACCGCCGCGTACAGCCTCTGGTGTTTTCATGCAAATACCCCGCTTGTCTTCGCCGGATCAGTCACTGCTTTCGTCACTGCCTTCGTTATTAGCCAGGGGGCTCACTGATTCCGTGTGGTCGGCGGCCAGTTGCGATATTTCATCAATCATCAGAATATGAGCGATATCGAGAATGATCACGAACTTATCATTGACCTTGCCCATGCCATTGATAAAGCGCGATTCAATCGCGGCCCCGAACGAGGGCGGTGGTTCGATATCCGGCTGGGGAATTTCAAGCACCTCATTAACAGCATCCACGAGGATGCCAATGTCCTGGGTCTCATCGTCTCCTGACTGAACCTCAATAATGACGATACAGGTACGCCGGGCGACTTCGGTCAGGCGGTTACTGAAACGGGCTTTGAGATCAATGACGGGAACCACAGCGCCACGCAGATTAATAACGCCGCGGATGAAGTCCGGCATTCTCGGTACTTCTGTCAACTGACCGTATTCAATGATTTCTTTAATCGCCAGAATACCAATGGCAAAGGTTTCACCGCCCAACATAAACGTCAGGTACTGCTGATGACTCAGTGTGACATCATTTTCTGTTACTGCTTCTTTCAATTCAGCCTGGGCCATATTGTTTCTCCCCTATAGGCTTAAAAGCGTACGAATTCTGCTTCGGCTGCGTTACTGGCAGCCAGCGCACGGGAAGGTTTTGGTTCCGCATCGGGTTTTATTTCGCTGACGTTTGCTTTGGATATCTTTGCCACAGCAGAGAAACCCTGGCCGCCTTCGGTAACAGAAAAGAAGCCCATAATATCCTGCAGCTGTGTCGCCTGGCCGCTCATTTCTTCCGCCGTAGCGGCCAGCTCTTCACTGCTGGAAGCGTTCTGCTGTGTAATCTGGCTGAGCTGCTCCATCGCGGTATTAATCTGAGTAACGCCGGCCGACTGCTCTTCAGAAGCAGCGGCAATTTCCTGTACCAGGTCGGATGTTTTACCAATGGATGGGACGATTTCATCCAGCAGGCGACCGGCTACTTCTGCCATATCCACGCTGCCGGTTGCCAGCTCTCCGATTTCCTGAGCGGCCACCTGACTGCGTTCGGCCAGTTTGCGGACTTCAGCCGCGACCACGGCAAACCCTTTACCATGCTCACCGGCGCGGGCTGCTTCAATGGCCGCGTTCAGGGCAAGCAGGTTAGTCTGATAGGCAATGTCGTCGATAATACTGATCTTGTCGGCAATGCTCTTCATGGCAGCGACGGTTTCTTTAACCGCATCGCCACCTTCACCCGCTTCTTTAGCGGCTTTGGTCGCCATACCATCCGTCACTTTGGCATTTTCAGCATTTTGTTTTATCGATGCCGCGGCCTGTTCGACGGTAGCGCTGGTTTCTTCAACACTGGCTGCCTGCTCACTACTGGCCTGACTCATACTCTGGGCTGTGGCACTGACCTGTTCTGAGGCACTGGAAAGGTTATTGGCAGCACCGCGCACATCGCCGATAATCTGCGACAGTTTACCCACCATATTTTTCATGGCAGTCAGCAGCTGGCCGGTTTCATCCGAACTGTTTACCTGAATATCGACACTCAGATTACCGGCGGCCAGCTGATTGGAGGTTTCCACTGCCTGATTCAGAGGTCCGGTGATGCTGCGGGTAATCCATACCGACATGCCAGCAGCAATAATCAAAGAGATGACAGCGATAATAATAATCATGGTCAGTCCCTGAGCTGCTGCGGTCGCCGCTTCTTTACCGGAAACAGACATACTGCTTTCCTGATAACTCACCATATCTTTCAGGATTCTCACGTATTTTTCCTGACTGACATTTAATTCCGAATCGATAAATACCCGAACCTGGTGTTCATCAGCCTGGCCGATCATTTTACGCACCTGGCGAAAATCCGACAGAAAAGCTTCCCGCGCCTGCACTATCTCAGCCAGTCTCTTTTTCCCGCCATCACTGGATATTGTCGAACTGAGAAGATCCACCAGTTCTGTGATTCGGGCGCTGACCGGGTTGATTTCCTCAAACACCTTTTCCGCTTCAGCATCGGTTTCTGCGGCCAGTCCATCACGGATAATAAGAACCGCCTGATAAACCAGACTGCTCATTTCACTGGACCAGAGACTGACCGGCGCGCGGTTAAAGGCAAGGTTATCAATGCGGTTGTTAAGATCAGTCAGCTTGATATAAGACGCGACTGAAATAAAGATCAGGCAAAGGACCATCAGTCCGAAGCCGACGCCAAGGCGCATACCGATTTTAAGATTTTTGAACATTTCCGATCTCCTGCTGGCCATAGCCATGGAATTCAATTTAATATTAAGTACCTGTCAGGCAGTCATTGCCTGCCGGTCAGTCTGATAAAGCAGTGTGCCTGCATCATTAATCAGACTGGGAATATCGAGAATAAGAACCACATCACCACTGCCAAGGATGGTAAATCCGCTGATGCCGCCGACACCATTAAACAGCTTACCCAGCGGCTTAATCACCGTCTGAAATTCACCCATCAGGCGGTCAACAACCAGCCCGACCTTGCTATCTCCGAAACGGACAACCACGACGCTTTCGCGCTCACTGCTATGGCCCGGATTCTGAGTTTCAAAATATTCTGATAAGCGGATGTAAGGCAGTACTTCACCGCGCAGATTCAGGCAGTGACTGTTGTCCGATTCTTTCCATGCGCCGTATTCCACGCATTCAACGACCATATCCAGTGGAATAACGTAAGCTGATTGGTTAACCCCCACCAGAAAACCATCAATAATGGCTAACGTCAGTGGCAGGCGGATTCTTGCCATGGTGCCCTGACCGTCCTGACTGTCCATTTCAACGGTGCCACGCAGCGATTCAATATTGCGCCGGACAACATCCATACCGACTCCGCGGCCGGATAAATTGCTGACCTGATCAGCGGTGGAAAATCCGGGTTCAAACACCAGATTAAAAATATCCTTGTCCGTCATTGCGGCGGCAGAATTTTCACTGATCAGACCTTTTTCAATCGCTTTGGAGAGAATTCTGTCCTTATGAATGCCGCCGCCATCATCCGATACTTCGATAACAATACTGCCGGCATCGTGGTACGCATTCAGCATCAGGCTTCCGTGTGCGGGTTTACCGGCGGCAAGGCGAACCTCTTCCGCTTCGATACCGTGATCCATTGAATTACGGACCAGGTGAGTGAGAGGATCGGCTATTTTTTCAACAACGGTTTTATCCAGTTCGGTATCACCGCCATTGATGGTAAGGCGGATATCTTTACCCAGTTCCTGACTGACATCACGTACCACACGCTGAAAGCGGTTGAAGGTTGAGCCAATCTGAACCATGCGCAGATTCAGGGCAGAGTCCCGTACTTCCTCTACCAGGCGCGACAGGGTTTCCGTTGATTCTATTAAGTCAGACTGGCCGGAACGCAGTGCCAGTATATTGGTACCGGCACCCGCGATAATAAGTTCGCCTACCAGGTTAATCAGATTATCCAGCTTGTCAGCATCCACCCGGATCAGACTGGCTTCCGGTGGACGCGCTTCCTTGACCGTCTTCTGTTTTCTGACCGCAGCATTCACAACTTCTGAATTCACGACGTTTTTTTCCACCAGCATTTCGCCAATCGGCTGCAGTGAATTGCCGCTGGATTGCTGTTGTTGCAGCGCACTTTCCAGTTCTCTGTGCGTCAGGGTGCCACAGCGTACAAGAATCTCACCGAGCTTCATGTCTTCTTCAGGCAAGGCTTTTATAAGGCGTATGTATTCTTCCTGCAGACAATCCGGCGCCAGTATGTGGATCTGGCTTTCCTCGCTGACAAACTCAAAGACGCCCTCAATGGCTTCTTTACTTTGTGTGCTGTGCAGGCTGATTTCAAAGCCGGTATAGCAGGTTTCCGGGTCCATATTACCGGCATCAGGAATGGCATCCAGCAGGGTCTCAATATGATGAATGGTTCCCAGAGTGGCGAGATAACGGATAAAGGAAACCGGGTCCATGCCATGACGTAAGACATCCGGGCCAAAACGCAGGGATATATGCCAGAGATCTTTTTCTGTCAGCGCTGGCTCAGCTACTGGTGGTTCATCAGCATCCACATCCGCGGAATGGCCATCTTCGGCTGCGGATGAATCTGCAGAGACCTGCTCTCCGGCCCCTGCCACAGGGGTGTCTAAGAATACTTTCAGATTCTCTTCTATGCCCAGACTTTTCCTTGCCAGGCTGTCACTGACATCGTCTTCGCCACGCGCCACCCAGTCCATCAGGTCCGTCAGGTGATCGCAGCTGCTCAGCAGCAGTGCAACCAGATCGGTGGATATCGCCACTTCCCGGGCACGTACACGGTCCAGTACACTTTCCACCACATGGGTAAAGGTTACCAGATAGTTAAGCCCGAACAGTCCGGCAGAACCTTTTATAGTGTGTGCTGCACGGAATATTGCATTAATAGTATCTTCATTATCTGGATCGCTTTCGATACTCAGCAGTGCATTTTCCATGTCTTCCAGAAGTTCATGGCCTTCAGCCATAAATGTCTGTAATGCATCATCCATATCCATCATTCACCTCCGCGGATATATCAGCAGGCAGCGGCTGGTTGTGTTTCAGGTATCAGAATTCCGGATAAGCCACAGAAATCGAGAAACTCCTGAACTACCTCACTGACCGATGAAAAGCGCACGCCGATATTTTTTTCCAGACTTTCTTTCAGAAATAAAGCGATGATCTGCAGGCCCGAGGTATCAATTTCGTACACGCCGTCCATATCGACACTGATGTGCTTATATTGCTGCAGGGGCGCGAGCATTTCTTCTTTACACTGCATAGCAGTGTAAATCGTCATATCGCCACGTAAGGCTATTTCACAACCATCGTCTGTTTCAGTGACCTTTACTTCCATAACCGTTACCTTATGGCATAATTAATTTTGCGACAGCCGACAACATCTGCTCAGGTTTGAAAGGCTTTACGACCCAGGCCCTTGCTCCGGCGGCCTGCCCTTCTTTCTTTTTCCCTTCCTGGCTTTCAGTGGTCAGCATAATGACCGGCGTGAACTTATAAGATGGGTTCTTCTTCAGCTCTTTTACGAATGTAATACCATCCATATTCGGCATATTAACGTCGCTGATAACCAGATGAACTTTCTGACCGTTGAGTTTACTCAGGGCATCTTTGCCATCACATGCTTCCGTGACATCGTAACCGGCACCTTTCAGCGCTATCGCCACCACCTGGCGCAGCGATGCCGAGTCATCAACAACCATGATATTTTTTGCCATTGAGCAACCTCCTAAAAAAATGTGATTTCATCATCCGGTTTATTACCGGCCGGATTATTCAGTTTCTGTTCTTCCATGGTGTAGCCTGACTCCATCTCTTTGATCCAGATATCCGGATCGGGAAATTCACGCTGGTCAGCGCCCGCCTCGATTGCGGCAATGATATCCCCAAGGTTTGTCTGGCTGTCCCGTACATGGGCGAGAATCTGACTGGTACGGTCCTGAAACTGCAGTGACACCAGCACTTCGGAGATCTCGCCACTGATCACACGGCTGTCTTCCTGCAGTGTGTTATATGCGTCATTCATATCTGCCGCGGCATGTTCAAACTTCTGCAGAAACTCCTGGATCAGGGTTTCCGAATGCCTGACCATGTCAGTATCTTCCTCGGAATAGCGCGACGAAGCGGTCAGCGTCTTATGCACGGCGGCATTCACAGCGTCTACTTTTTCACGCATTTCTTTGCCGGTTTCCCCTGAACGGGTCGACAAGGTACGGACTTCATCGGCCACCACGGCAAACCCCCGCCCGCTTTCGCCGGCCCGTGCAGCCTCGATGGCGGCATTAAGCGCCAGCAGGTTGGTCTGCTCAGCGATACTGCCAACCTCATCGGCCATGGATTTAAGCTCTTCGGTAAAATCACCCAGTGTTTTTATTTCACTGAGAAGGTTTTCTTTCATATCCAGAGACTGGCGGAATGAATCAATAATCGACTGCAGCCCCACACTGCTTTCATTCAATAACTGTAATATGTCCGTCTGGCTGCCGGCCTCCGGGTTGTTATTGGTGGTACGTGAGAGACTGTTGTGGATGTAATCCACCAGATAAGAAAAACGATCAGCCAGTTGACGGATAGCATCTTCGGTCTGATGACGTGCCATTTCGATATGCTCAGACCAGACCGGCAAAGCTCTCAGGCAAACACCCATCACTTTATGCTCCTGCCCGGGTTCAGCCACTGGCTGTGGATTGTCCCGTTCTTCTTCTGCCAGAGACTCTCTGCTGTCAGGGCGGGATGACATCCAGAGACCGGCAAACACCGCCAGCAGAACAGCCGCGACAACAATGTCGGTTATGCGGCTGTCAACAGCGATCAGCAAGACTGCACACATTGGCACCAGTGTGAGTACAATTTTATTTAACGTATTTTTTTCTGTGGAAAAATCCATCATGCTCGTCTTTACCCTGCATCATTCAGCGCTTTCTGTTCAGTGGCTGAACTGATTCTTTCAGCTGTTCAGCCTGTTTCTGAGTCTGTTCCTTAAATGGAACCCGCTGTCATATGGGTAAAGCATGGCAAAAGCCATGATTTACGCTTATCAGAAAATTATGATTTAACCGTCAGAAAAGCCGCATACCGGGTAGGATTTCCCCTACCCTGGCAGCGCAGCTGTTTCAGGCATGATCTGCCCGGAAAGAAGCCCGGCAGTGATCCACTGCTGTCCCACAGTTTGATAGTACTCCGCTTTCTATAAACAACTTTTAAATCCGTAGT
>CETQ01041154.1_pt1 | contig 111126 bp, 94 predicted proteins | sample 531261 | NCBI WGS metagenome assembly CETQ01 (sample SAMEA2622376, study PRJEB7988) | marine metagenome | biome: marine biome (ENVO:00000447); feature: surface water layer (ENVO:00002042); material: "saline water (ENVO:00002010), including plankton (ENVO:xxxxxxxx)" | depth 5 m
ACCTTCGGGTTATGAGCCCGACGAGCTACCAGACTGCTCCACCCCGCGACAACAGCATCGGACGATGCTTTGGGTGATCTCTGACAAACCATTTCTGCACTATCGCTGGTCACTGATAGTTGGTTGCGGGGGCCGGATTTGAACCGACGACCTTCGGGTTATGAGCCCGACGAGCTACCAGGCTGCTCCACCCCGCGTCAGAGGCTGCGTATATTACGGAGACCCCCCTATCCTGTCAAGCCTAAGAGATTGTTTTTCTGAGATTTTTCCGGCCAAACCGGTGAGCACAGAGAAAGTGGCCTGTATAGCTGGAGATTTCTCCATTCTGGTGGTAGCTTTAGCTGTACAAAAAATAACAAGAATAAAATTTGCCTATGACTGCGCATCCGAGCAATACAATAACGTCGGCCGCTTTGCAGCCCCTGTTAAGACTGTTGGAAAGCAAAGGTTTTTCCAGCACGGATCTGCTGACCCGGGAACTCGATGCCCGACCGGAGCATATTTCCAGTCAACGTATTCCCATCAGCCAGTTTGACCGTCTTCTTGAACAGGCCAGTAAACTGCTGAACGAACCATCCATTGGTTTCGCCGCAGGCCAGCATCTGGATCTTCCCAGTTTTTATCTGCTTGGCTTTCTGCTGAACAACTGTCAGACCGGTCGCGAAGCACTGACAATTCTGCGTCGCTATTATTCGCTGATCAGTGATACACGCTCACCGGACCTGTTTATCGGTCAACAGAGCATTAAAGTGGTGTATTACGTCGCCGAAGGCAGTGCTTTTGGCAGCCACGCGCGCACGGAATACATTGCCACCAGCATTCATACCGCCGGTAAGGCGTTTGGTGGCCATTTATATCAGATTCAGGGGGCTGGCTTCTGTTTTCCTCCGCCGCCTTATAAGGACGATCTGGAGCGCTATTTCGGTATTCCTCTGCAATTCAATCAGCCTCATAACTGGCTGTCGTTTTCGGCACGTCTGCTGGATAAGCCTCTTTCCCAGGCCAACCCGGAGTTGTTTGCCATTCTCAAGGCTCAGGCTGACAAGGCCTCCGAGCGTTTTTCACACCTGAAGCCGTTTTCCCGTAAGGTGATGCATATTCTGTATCAATGGCCGGAGTCCATTCCCATCACCAAAGAGTCCGTGGCGGAACTGCTGAGTACCAGCAGCCGCACGCTGACGCGCCGTCTGCAGGAAGAACGCTGTCAATTCTCTAACCTGTTGAAAGATGTGCGGCTGGAAAAAGCCAAGCACGCTTTAAGCAACGGCCACGCGGATGTTCAGCAACTGGCTATCGAGCTGGGTTTTTCCGATCGCCGCGGCTTTGAGCGGGCTTTTAAGCAATGGACCGGTAAAACACCGGCTGCTTATCGTAAAACCTGTCAGGAGCAGCGCCAGGGTCAGCGCCAGATGGAAGAGGCATAACGCCCGGCAGCGGGTTACCATCGCCGGGCGGCCATAAAAAGCAGCCATAAAAAAGCGGCCGGAGCCGCTTATTGTCATTGTATCAGTGGCTCCGGCCTGCCCGTCACCAGTCATCAGCTGACAAGGCAGCCCGGACGGTGCGCATTTTTTCTGACTTTTCCAGTTCCACCATGCTGCTGAACAACAGCCGCGAGCCGTCACTGGTGGATTCACTCAGCATCTGGCTGTAAAGATCTATCAGATAATCATCAATGCGCAATGCCATGGCAACCAGCTCATCGACACTGATATCCGGATGAATTTTCACACATTCTGCCAGCGCTTCACTGATGGAACCAGGCTCAAACTGATGCCATTCATCCAGAACTTTCTGTTGCAGATTCTCTTCAATACGGGTGACCGACTCAGCCAGTGTATTTTCATGCTCCGCAAGCAGATGACACATCATATCAACCCGTTCTTTCTGCGTCTGATCACGCAACTGCTCAAACAGATTACGCGCATGCTGATGCAGCTGACGACTGTAGGTAAGAATGTCTTTAACAGTTGAGTAACTCATGGTGTCCACTCCCTTTTGTTACTCTCAGCATAGCCTTCACCGCAGCAATCTCCATTGCCGGGTATCAACAATTTATTCCGCGTCGAACTGAGCTTTGAGGTCGTCTTTATAAGGACGGACAGCTTCTTTGTCTGCGTTACTGACTCCTTTCACTGCTTTCATCATCATCAGTGATGCAGACATCATCTGTGTCATCATGGCTTTCTGTTCCTGCGGCAGATCCGAATCTTTCACCTGCTGCAGCTGAGCTTCAAGCTGGGATACGCTCACCGGTTCATTTTCGATTTCGAGTGCCAGGTAGGCCAGAGAAATCTGCCGTGTCATCCCTGCCCATTCTTCAACGTTGTCATACCCTGCCGCCTGCACTTTCTGATTAAAATCGTCATACAGTCCGGCAGACTTCAGATCTTTGACACCCTGATTGAGCATTTCATCAATACCCTGAGAACCATCGGGCATTTCATCCGGCATCTGGTCTTCATGCTCAGATAACCATTGCTCCAGCGCCGGCATATTTTTCATCCAGGTTTCAATATCCGCACCGGTCAGATCAGCGGCAAACGCCAGCTGAGAAAACATAACAATGATGGCCGCCGTAATTAATCGCATCCGTATCTCCTGTGATAACAGTTTTGTGCCCAATAGCAGAGGCTTACCCTAACGGGCTTTCATCGCGGCGGCAATAAATCTCTACCGCTACCGCTTCATCAAAATCCCCAATCGCGGGCAATGTCGCAAAAACGCCGTGTTGCAGATGTTGTAAATCAACAAAATCCGGCGCCACCTGACGTGTCTCTGCCAGCAGCCACTGGGGTACCTGCAGCAGTAATTGCTGCAGATCGCTGCTGGCGCTGATGTCGTACAGCACGTCAGCCGCCAGTAACCGGTCTGCTTCAGGCCAGTTCTGGTTTTCGACAATGTTCACACGAACCTGGTTCAGCCTGGCGTTTTCCTGTACCGCCAGCAACGCATTATCGTCCAGATCTGCGACCCAGACTTCGCTGGCGCCACAGAGCGCGGCCGTGATGCCGACAATGCCCGAGCCACAGCCAAAATCCAGCACCCGCTGCCCGGCAACCCAATGAGGGTTACGCATCAGGTAACCGGCCAGAGCCCGTCCCCCGGCCCAGGCAAACGCCCAATAAGGCAGCCGGTGCCAAAGATCGGTAATCTGGGCTGTATCCAGTTGTATGTCCGTATCTTCCAGCGCCATCAGCCAGAGCCGCACCCACGTATCCTGAGGATCACTCTGTGCCAGACCTGCGCCCGGTACCGGCAGCGCCCGGCTCAGCTGTTGCAGAATTTTATTACCAGCTGACATAACGGCGCTTAAACTGGGTGACTTTTTTCAGGTAATTACGGGATTCGGCTTTCGGATGGCGCCGCACAATCGCCTGATAAACTTCATCGGCTGACATACGGTTAATGCGGGCGATGGCCTGACGCCGGTCAGAACTGAATGTTTTCAGCAAATTACCGGTGCCACCATTGTAGGCAGCGATCATGCAGTACTCTTTTTTCAGCCAGCCCTGCACATCGCGCAGGTAAACATCGCGCAGAATAGACAGATAAGCGGTGCCGGTATCGATGTTATTAGCCGGATTAAGCAGATAATTCCGGCCGGGCTTATCATGGCGGCGATAAATTCGCTGAAACACGTCTTTACCGGCGGTGGACTGCATCACCTGCATCAGTCCGTAAGCACCGGCATGAGACACAGCAAATGGATTAAAACTGCTTTCTGTTTCCATGATGGCCATGATCAGCGGCACCGATACCCGGTATTTATCACCGGCCTGCTGCGCGAGCCCACGATACCGGCCGGCACTTTTCTGCCGGTGGCTGCGCACCATGGGAATATTGACCCAATACCGGGCACCGCTTTTTTTCAGTTTATGGTCGGTGAGATATTCGGCGAAACGATTGGCGCGCCAGGGATATTCAATGACTTTGCCATCATGGTCCAGTACCTGGCCGGCAAGAAAAGGTTTACCGGTAATGCCCATATCCGCTGCGGTATATAAATCAACAGCAGAAGGGTCCGCCGGTGTCAGCAGTGTGGCTGCAATCGCATGGCGCAGCGAGGTAACCGGTGTTTTGCTGCCCTGGGTTTCGACCCGGATCAGGCCGGCATCAAAATCAATGTATACGCGGGTATGAAAGTCATCCAGATACTTTACAAAGGTGCGGACAGAACTCTCTTCATAATCATCGCCCCAGACCTGATTGGCTTTTTCTGAAAAGAACACGTATTCCAGAATCACCGCCTGTACATCCGAGGATAACTCAGCAAAATTTTCCGGCAGCTCTGTACTGTAGTTTTCCTGACTGAAGGATTCAGCACAGACCAGACAACTGATGACGGCCAGGAGGGGTAAAAAAGGAAAATGCATAAAGCGGATACAAAACCGGCGGCTTAAAGCCGCCAGTTTATCGGTATGTAGCCCGGGTGTCAGCTTCAGCGTCTGGCTTCGCGCCGTACCGCTGATGGTGAGAAATCCCGTTCACTGAGATCATAACTGAAGTTCATGGTCGATCCGCGTTCGTTATCCAGACCTTCGGCATAGTAGCGCCCGTCTTTCAGATCGTAGGTGACTTCCAGTGTGGTATAGACCACCGGCACTTCGTAATAATTGATCAGATGCGCTTCGGTCACTTCCCACAGCTCGCCATCTTCATCGTATTCCTCGGCGTACACAATGGACCAGGAATCTTCGTCAACATAGTAGCGGCGGGTGCTGTAACGATGGCTGTAGCCGACCCGCAGTTTGGCTTCAATCACCCACACCCGGTGGGCTTCATAGCGCAGCAGTTCAGAGTTGATGTGGTGCTCATGAAGAATATCATCCAGCTCAATATCTCCCTGGTGCACTTTGTAGGCGTTATACGGGATATAAATCTCTTTTTTGCCTTTCAGTTCCCAGTCGTAATAATCCGGGGCACCGTTAAACATATCCACCTGATCCACTGTGCGGATTGAGTTGGTATTCACATCGGCTGTGTCGTAGGCCAGGTCCGGCGTGCGGCGCAGACGGCGCTGACCCGGCATGTAAATCCAGGATTTACGCGGTGAGCGGATCTGATCCAGCGTCTCATGCACCAGCGTAATGGCACCGGCCATATTGGCAGGCGCCAGCGTTTTACGTTTCAGCAGGAAAATTTTGTTATCCAGATCTTTCGGTTCCGCGCCACGCATACTGTATTTAAAGAAGTACTCATACTGACGCAGCACATCCATGCGCTGACCACCGGCCGTGACGGACGAAGCAACGGCAGTGTAAGAATCCGTCAGACCACGGAAGCGCAGAGTATGATTCCACAACACTTCCAGCCCATCAGCCGGGATCGGGAATGGCGATGACATGGTGGCGCCTTTCACCCCGGAACCGTATTTGAAGACTTCCGCGCGGGTCGCGTTGGTTTTGATTCCGTCATAGACGTACTGCGGGTAAGACGCGGAACGGCGTGTCGGATACACCTCGAAGAACATATCCGGGAAACGTTTCAGCATCTCCCGCTGGCCGTCGGTCAGACGCGCTTTGTGCTCTTCGGCATTGGCAGCGGTAATACGGAACAAAGGTTTATCAGCGGCGAACGGGTCAGCATGAAAGTCACCGGGCTTATGTGCCTCATCTTTGGGGATACCACCGGTCCAGGCCGGAATATCACGTCCGTTACCGGCTTTCTCTGCCCCCACCGGAGTCAGATCCTGGCCCAGTCTGGCTGCCTCTTCCCTGCTCACTCCGGCTGCTACACCGCTGCTTGCCAGGGCCAGCACACAACATAAAAGTGTTTTTTTCATAGGTGAATTTCCGCCACAGATAGAGTCATATTCGGGCGGAGGCTACTTCCAAGCCTGAACTCTAGCAACCTGGGGTTACAAAATACTACAAATTACTGAAACCAAGGTTCCATTCAGACGTTTATTGATAATTTAGGAAATAGTAAACTCATATTGCTAATACTTTTAGCTGATACAACCTGCGTATCAACCTGACGCAGACGTGCCACCAGAGCTGCTGTCAGCGGCAGGCTGCGCGGGTCATTGCGCCGCCCAGCCCAGAACGCCGGCGCCATATCCGGGCTGTCGGTTTCCAGCACAATGGATGATTCCGGTAACGCCGCCACCGTACGTCTCAGTTTCTGCGCCCGTGGGTGGGTTACCGCCCCGCCTATTCCCAGAACAAACCCCAGATCATGCCAGCGCCGGCCCTGCTGCTCACTGCCGCTGAACGCATGCACCATACCGCCCTGATCGAAGCCGCTGCGCTTCAGCCAGGCAGCGGCTTCGTCATGCATGCCGCGGATATGAAGGATCAGAGGCAAACGATGCGCCCGGGCCAGTTCAGCCTGTTGACGGAACCAGAGCCACTGCTGCGCCAGCAGCTCATCATCGGTTGCCAGAACCTTATCCAGCCCGGCCTCACCCACGGCCACAACCGCCGGGTCTGCCAGGGCACGGTCGAGCCAGTCAATATCCTGCGGGCGATGACTGGCGAGGAAATAAGGGTGTAAACCCTGAGCGTAAAACCAGGGGCGATCACGGCACACGTCCGCCAAGCGATCACCCTGTTCACGACTGATGCCCGGAATCAGCAATCCGATGCAGCCCATCTCACGGGCCTGTTGCCAGATAACGGTACGATCGGAATTAAAGTCAGGAAAGTCAAAATGGCAATGACTATCAAACCAGGGATAGGGAAAATTCGTCATGGTCCTTCCGGCATATGTGAACAAATTTCACTCGGTAACTGGCGTAAAGCCGGTTAATCTGCTTCATTGTAATGACCTGTAAAGCAGTTGCTGAACGGCCCGGGAGCACACAGACAGATGGAACTGAGCACCAGAGAACTGAGAGAAACCATCATCCGCCCGACGCTGCATTATCTGGGCAAATCATCCGACGCCGCTGAAAACCTGCTGACCGCCATTGTATTGCAACAGCAACTCCGTCCCCGGGGGAATACCCAGGGTATGTTATACCCCGTGGATGCTGCTCTGCATCAGAAGGTCTGGAATCAGTGCCTGGCCTTTGAACCTGATCTGGCCAGTAAAATACGGGGACTGGCTTCCCAACGCGAATTTCTCAATAACCCGCACATTGAGCTGCAGACCAACCTGAGCTATGCCACTGCCATCGCCTGGGCGGTGTTTCTGGCTTACCCACAGGTTCGCCATCACGCCGAGAAAAACGCTGCCACTGCCTGATTACTTCAGGTTAAGCGACGGCTTCAATGCCTTCCATAAAGCCATATAGTTTCTTGCCAGCGGCACCGCCGGCTGTTCTTCCACAATGGGTTTGCGCAGCGTCAGCATACGTTCTGCACTGGCAGAATAGGCAATATAGGTTTTCATAAATTCCGGATAGGCTTTGAGCTCTTTTTTCACCCAGGCCACATGGCCGGCTTTGCGGCGGTCAATCATAGTGACAAAAGGCAGCCATTGTTTGGGTTTGGCCCAGTCAAAATCCTCTTTGATCTGCTGGTAAGCCCGGATCGAAAGCAGCGACGGTTCCACTGGCAGAAGAATACGGTCACAGGCTTTCAGTACGCCTTCCATCTGCGGTGTCATCATCGGCGGACAGTCAATAATCACCAGCCCATAACTTTCGCCCAGCGCACTGAGCGCCTGACTGACCCGCTGCTTCGCATCTTTTTTGGAATCGACCCGCTGATGAAATTTACGCAGTGACGCATCGGCTGATAAAACATCAAGCTTAGGAATAGCCGTGTGCTGTATGTAATCCGACAGCGGCTTATGCTCATTCCAGAAACCATCCTGCTTACGTTTCGCCTCTGCGCCCAGAATCCAGCTGGCAGCCGCCTGGGGGTCCATATCCCACACCAGCACAGGAATCCCCTCCCGCGCAGCCAATGCGGCCAGATTGACCACCGTGGTCGTTTTGCCAACGCCACCTTTGAGCTGATAGACCGCCAGTGTCCGCATATGCCGTATTCCTTTGTTGCCCGGGCCCGGCTGGCTTAAGTTTTTATAAAAGCCCACCGAACCATAATTAACAGTAATAATAACACCCGCGACTCAGGACGACAGCCCGCAAAGAGTGCGCCGCAATTGGCGGGGGGTGGCAGAGAACCAGCGCCGACAGGCACGGATAAAGGAGCTCTGTTCCTGATACCCCAGACCAGTGCTGATATCTGCCAGACTGAGCCCGCTCTGCGCCAGATACTGAGCGGCCAGTTCGCGGCGGACACTGTCCAGCAGATCGCCGTATACCAGCCCCTGCAGAGCCAGACGTCGTTGCAAAGTGCGGCGCTGCATCCCCAGCTGGGCCGCAATCTGGTCGATACCCACGCCGCCGAACGCCAGCTGACGGGTAATCAGGCTTTCCACCTGCTTCCCGATATCCAGCGGAAAACGCCGCAGAATATTACTGACAAAGATTTCGGCCGCCTGTCCCAGGCGGGCATCCGCCTGATCCAGAGTCAGCTGCAGTGCATCCGCGGGCAACAGAATCGCATCCACCGGCTGATTAAACAGAGTGTCACAGTGAAAATACTGGCGATAGGTGTGCACTGCCAGACAGGGCGACTGACGCAGCAGGATTGTCTGCTGGCCGGCGGCCAGGGGTGCCAGCACCGACCAGAGTTTGGCTGCCATAGCAAACGACTGTTCCGTAATCTGCCGGTGTGCCACACCATCGGACAGTTTCAGCTGATAGCGCACGCACAACATGCCTGGTGCATATTCGTCATCCGGCACAATATGTCCGCCGGGCGTGTGGTAGGCGAAGTAACGGATCAGCGCCGTCAGCGCATCGCCCACCGTCCGGGCGTGCCGGACGACCAGCGCCAGCGGTCCATACAGTGACAGGTCCTGCAAGGCTGACAGGCGCAGGCCAAAGTCTTCCATGTCCAGCTGTTCGGCAGCATCCTCATACAGACCCGCCAGCGCATCCAGTGCTAAAGGGAGTTCATCTTCCTGCAGCGCGCGGGCGTTGATATTGCGCCGTTCAAGCAGTGCCAGAGGGTCACCTCCTGCTGAACGAACCAGCGTTTCAAACCCCATCAGCGCCCTCGACTGAATCATTTCAGAGATCATACCGGGCCCCTGGTGACAGCCATCATGGCAGTATTCTTCATGACAGTACTCTTATTGTTACGTCCGCTATTTTGTCACCAAATGACAATACGGCATAGTATCCCGGTGCCATCATGTGGCTGCTGTTATCAGTAAAACAACAATAAAACCATCCGCGACAGAACGGATTACCGTTCGCGGCACACAGGTCAAACGATGAACAGACACCACCCCACCAGTCTGGCGGAACTCGGAACGCCATTGGTCAGCGCCCGTTCTGCTGAAATCTATCACTGGCAAAGCGGCCAGATTGTGAAATTATTCCGTGCGGATTTCTGCCGGAATTCCGCCCGGCAGGAACATATCAATGCTGATGAAGCTCACCGTCAGGGGGCTACTCATATTGAATGCCTGGGTGAAGTCACCATTGAAGGCCGCACCGGCATCATTATGAAACGCCTCGACGGTACGACTCTGACAGCAGCCGCTGACCGTAATCCACTGAACATTATTGCTGTACCCAGAACTCTGGCGAGGCTGCATGCTAAAGTCCACGATACACAGACTCAGGTGATGCAGGACATCCGCCTCATGATCCGCGATTATCTGGATCATCCGGCGCTGGCGTTTCTCAGCGCAGAGGAAAGAGCCCGCGCAGCGTCCTACCTGCAGACACTGCCGGACGGCGACAGCATTCTGCACATGGATTTTCATACCGAAAATATTCTCGTCAACCGGCAGACAGAAACGGTGATCGACTGGGCGACAGCGGCGCGCGGCCATGCCGGAGCAGATATGGCCATGACCTGGTTTCTGTTTCATGAAGCCGAGTTGTTTCCCGGTATCAGCCGGGCACAGACCATCTTTTACAATCTGATGCGCCGCCTCATCTACCGGCGATATATCCGTCACTACGCCAACATCCGCCAGCTGACAAAATCCCGGATCAATCAGGATATTGAACGCTGGTACCCAGCCGCCCTGATCTGCCGTCTGGCGATGTGGAGTGCCCCCAGCGAAGTAGCCCCTCTGCGTAAAAAAATCCGCGGGCTGATCAACCGCCCGACCGCGGATAACCGGCCAGAGGTAATCTGAATATGAGGGAAAGTCTTTCATCACTGGCGCAGCAGCCATGGGACATTATCGTCATCGGTGGCGGCATTACCGGCGCTGCGGTATTACGCGAAGCGGCGCGTTACGGTCTTAAATGCCTGTTGCTTGAGCAACGCGATTTTGCCTGGGGAGCCTCCAGCCGCTCCGGTAAATGGGTCCATGGCGGCCTGCGTTATATTAAAGAAGGTCAGCTTAATGTGACCTGGCATTCCGTGCATGAACGGGAAAAACTCTGCCGTGAACTGCCCGGTCTGATCAATATGAAATCCATGCACTGGCCTTTATTTAAAGGACAGATAAAAAATGAACTGATGATCCGCGCCGGGCTGTTTCTGTACGATGCCATGGCCGGCAAACGTTGGCGGCAGCGGGTAAAAAAAGAACAGCTGCTGGCGGATTTTCCCGGCCTGCAGGCACCAGGATTAAAAGGCGCTGTGTGTTTTTACGAAGGACAGACGGACGATGCCCGCCTGACACTGAGGATTATTCAGGAAGCTCAGAAAGAAGGCGCCACCGCACTGAATTACACTCAGGTCACGCAGCTGATAAAAGAAAATAACAGCGTCTGTGGTGTTACGGTACAACAGGAGGGCAGCAGTGAAACCTTTAATATCCGTGCGCATCAGGTGATTGCAGCCACCGGTGCCTGGGCTGATGACCTGCGCCAGCAGATACACAGTGATACCACCCAGAAGCTGCGCCCTTTACGCGGCAGCCATCTGGTTTTTGATCAGCACAGACTGCCGGTTAAAAGCACCCTGATTCTGGAACACCCACAGGATAAACGTCCGGGATTTATCACACAGTTTCAGGGACGCGTCATCGTCGGTAATACCGATATTGATCACCGTCAGAATATGCAGCGGGATGCCTCCGTCACCGGGCAGGAAGTGGATTATCTGCTGCAGACGGTGCAGCATTATTTCCCGCAATATGGTATCCAAAGGCAGGATATTCTGGCCACTTTTTCCGGCGTCCGCCCGGTGGTGGATTCAGGCGCGGATGATCCGTCGAAGGAATCCCGCGACCATATTGTCTGGTATGAAGACGGTCTGATCACCATTGGTGGCGGCAAACTGACGACCTTTCAGCATATCGCAGTGGATGCTTTAAAACGCATACAGCGGCGCTTTCCGCAGCTCAGAGAGCTGGACACCGGCGCCCCGTTGCTGGCCAGCCCGGACCACCCATATACCCTGGCGGATTTTTCCGTCGGGCAGACAGAACGGCTCAGCGGGCGTTACGGCGGCGCCCTGCCACATATGATTCAGCTGGCGGGAGAAGATGATCTGAGCCTGATACCGGGCACCGATACCCATTGGTTTGAACTGATCTGGTGTGCCCGCTATGAAGATGTACGCCATCTCGATGATCTGCTGCTGCGCCGCACCCGTATCGGATTGTTACTGAAAAACGGCGGCGCTGATTATTTTCCCCGTATCCGCGCACTGGTGCAGACGTCACTGGGCTGGAACAACCAGCAATGGCAACAGGAAATCAGCCGCTATCAACAGCTGTGGAAAATGCACTACAGCGTTCCGGATAGTGAAGTTGTGCAACTGAACAGCGCTCCGGAAAAGCGCCTGCGGGAGAATCAGAATGATATTTGAAACTCAGCGCCAGGCGCTGATCACTCTGTGCATCCGGTTATCCCGCAAGGGTTATTTTGCCGCAACCGGCGGCAATATCATGCTGCGCCTCGACGATAAACACGTGGCCGTGACGCCCTCAGCAACGGATTATTTCTCCATGACGGCGGCGGATATCTGTATCCTCACACTGGAGAATCTGACGCAGGTAGATGGCATAAAAACACCATCCGTGGAGGCATCTTTACATGCGCAGCTGTTACGCCGGCGACCTGATGTACACTGCAGTATTCATACTCATCAGCCGCTGGCCAGTGCCTGCACTTTGCTGGCCCGGTCATTGCCGGTGCCGGACGACCTGCAGCCATTACTGGGAAAACACATTCCGCGCGCCCGTTATGCGCCTTCCGGCACGCGCATGCTGGCAAAAGCATTCGCTGCACAGATTAACTCAGCCAGTAACGCCTACCTGATGACTAACCATGGCATTGTGTGCGCGGGCCGTGATACAGACGATGCCATGCAGAATGTGGCCGCGCTGGAACACTGTGCACGTCAGTTTCTGCAACAGAATCTGCTGCACCGGATAGATAAACAACCGCCTCAGACAAAGCTGCTGCAAAGCATTCTCCGCACGCTGCAACAGGAGACGTCTGATACCGGAGCCGCCATTAAAACCATCCGCCAACACCAGCCACCCGCTCCGGTGTTGAGTGCCATTCAACAACAGCAATGGCATAACTGGCAGGCTATTAAACAGCGCTTACAGCAAAAAAATCTGTTGTGTAGCGCATCACCTTTTATATCAGCACGTAACCCCGATGATCAGAGCATCTGGGGAGCGCCCGCCGATGCACCACAGCCAGAAAAAATTCGTTCTTGGCAGGAAGCAGCGGATGATCCGGCTGCTCTGCATCTTTGGATTTATGCCCGGCGACCGGATATTACTGCCATTGTCAGCGGCTGCGGTACCTATGGTCAGCTGATGCTTGAACTGTGCGGTTCCATGCCGGGTATTTTCGACGAACAGGTGCGCCACACAGGCATCATGCCCCCTCCGGCAGACAGCCGCCAGGCGGCAGCTAAAACCCTCGCGCGTGGGGGAAATATTGCCAGTATTGGCGATACGCCACTGGTCATGGGCATGACAGCTGAGCGGCTGATACTCAATGCCGAGTTATTTGAGAAAAGCGCCAAGGCTTACCTGTTGGCCGCAGCCACCGGCCAGCCGGTGAAAACATTGCCATGGCCAGTGCGCTATATCGCCAACCGGCGGCTCAGAAAAGATCAGCAACAGGCACGCCTGAGGATACAGAAAGGCCTGCTGCCGGAAGAATCAACAGGCTACTGATTCCTTCGTTCACGCATAAGCCACGGCGCAGCCACCCAGACCACAATAGCCATTGGGGTTTTTCGCCAGATACTGCTGGTGATAGGTTTCTGCCGGATAATAAGGGCCCGCCAACTGAATTTCCGTTGTAATATCACCCATACCGGCCTCATTCAGGCGCTGCTGATAATGCGCACGCGTCGTTTCAGCAACGGCCAGATCTTCTTCAGAATTCAGGTATATTCCGGAACGGTACTGGGTGCCGATATCGTTACCCTGACGCATCCCCTGAGTCGGATCATGACTTTCCCAGAAGACTTTTAATAAGGCTTCCAGTGTTACCTGTTGCGGGTCATACCAGATACGCACCAGCTCATTGTGGCCGGTCATACCGGTACAGACTTCTTCGTAAGTCGGGTTTTGAGTATGGCCACCGCCATAGCCCACCGAGGTCGAGTACACCCCGTCCAGCTGCCAGAAACGCCGTTCAGCGCCCCAGAAGCAGCCCATTCCGATCTGTAGCTCAGCCAGGCCGGCGGGCAGTTTTCCCAGAATCGGGTTACCATTAACATAGTGCTTTTCCGCGGTCGCAAATGCAGGCTGTTCACGGCCAGGCAAGGCTTCAGCGGCTGACGGAACCGCCATAAGTTTTGGACGCCACATAACAGACTCCTCATATAAAGGGTACAGGCACAGTATGACTGAAAAAACAGCAGAATATTCCCTGCATTTTCTGGGGACAGGCAGTGGCGGCGAACTCAGTATGGGTTGCTCTGCTGCAGTACTGATGCACGACCATCAGCCTCACCTGATGATTGACTGTGGCCCGGGCACGGTCAACGCGTACGTAAAAACCTTTGGCAAGCTGCCCTCTGCCCTGTTTATTACCCACGGCCATCTGGATCATATTGCTGATCTGGAAATTCTCACCGTGCGGTTGCGCCTGTCCGGCGCGGCACCCGTACCTTTATTTGTGCCGGTGAATATTATTCCACTGCTGCATCAGCGGTTGGCCAGTTATCCCGGCACCATGGCCGAAGGCGGGCATAATTTCTGGCAGTCCTTTCAGTTGATTCCGGTCACAGAGGCATTTGAATTTCAGGGCCTGGATTTTCACCTGTACCCTACCCGCCACCACGCCCCGGGCTTCAGCTACGCCCTGCACGTACCGGGTCTATTTATCTATACCGGCGATACCCGCCCGGTGCCGGAAATTATTCACCACCAACTGGCAGGCACTGAGCATATTTTTCACGACTGCGGCGCTGAACCTAATCCATCCCACACAGGCTTAAGTGATTTAAACCGCGAATACCGTGGCGACCTGCTTAGCCAGTTTGTACTGTACCATTACGCCAACGAAGCCGCGGCCAAAACCATGGAGCAGGCAGGCTTTACTGTGGCACGCCCCGGTGACTCTTTTACCTTATAATTTTCACGTCAGATGAATCAAAAACCATTCGAACAGCGGCTGAACACAGCCATTCAGCAGATGCTGCACGACGCCAGCGTCAGTGTGCAGACATTACCCCAATGCCCCCAGATTAAACTCTGGCTGGTTGAGCCCGGCGCCATGCAGCGCCCGTTTACTCAGGATGAAATTGTAAATATCCAGAATTATCCGGCGTACTGGGCTTTCTGCTGGGCCAGCGGTCAGGTGCTGGCGCGGGAAATCCTGGCGAATCCGCATTGGGTAAAAGATAAAAAGGTGATGGATTTTGGCGCCGGTTCCGGCGTAGTGGCCATTGCCTGCAGGATAGCGGGTGCGCGGGAAGTGATCGCCTGCGATATTGATGCGGATGCCCTGCTGTCCTGTGAAGCAAACGCGGAATTAAATAAGGTGAATTACCGCATTCACGGTGATCTGTTTGCGTTTAACGAAGATCTTGATCTGCTGATTGCTGCCGACGTACTGTACGACAAAGCTAACCTGCCGTTACTGGACGTGTTCCGCAACAAAGCGAACGAAGTGCTGGTTGCCGATTCACGGGTGAAAAATTTTGATTTCCCGCCCTATCAGGCCATCGGCCGGCACGAATCCTTTACCGTGCCGGATCTCGATGAGCTGGATGAATTCAGATGGGTCAATCTTTACCGCAGCTGAATTCATCCACCGCGCTTTAAACAGCCGCTGTTTAAGCGTCCGGCATTTCAATGCGGCGGTTGCCGGCACCTTTGGTTACCGCCAACGGACCGGCGCTTGAAACGCTGTACTCGCTGTCCCGGATGGTGCTGACATAGAACCATTCAGCAGACGCTTTATCCTGCGTATAAGTCACCATCATATAGCCACGGTCAGCAGCATTCAGGTATTTCAGGTCATCCACCAGCGTAGTCACCGCCATCTCAAAATTTTCCTGCATCTGGGCTGGCTGGGCGCTGTTTTCCAGACCTAAATAGCGTTCAAAGCCCGGAGAGGTAACAGAACCCGTAGCGAATTCAACGGCGGCCGGGTCACCGGAGCGGTCAATAGCACCGGTACTGGTATTCATCAGATAGATATCATTGGCCCAGGCGTTGTGGGTATCGCCTGCCAGCACAATGGTATTCTTCTGCAGTTGAGCGGAGGTCTGTAACAGCTGCTCACGGTTGTACATATAACCGTCCCAGGCATCCAGGTTATAGGGCACGACCGTCGTTACCCGTGCACGCTCTTCATCCGTAAGTGTGGAATCGCCCTGCAGTACCCGTTGCTTGATGGTGACCAGCTCGGAGAGCATAGTCAGTAATTGTTGCTGCGCAGCGTCGGCATCACCACCACTGCTTAACAAAGACTGCAAAGTGCCGAGACCAGTCAGCAACTCCATGGGCACGTTCATACGCCCCATCAGAACCTGCTGACCGATGACCTGCCATACCGCATTGGAGTCCGACATCCACTGCTGTACCTGAGCAACCTGCGTATCCCCCATCAGAGTGCGATCGGCACTCATCAGAACTGAGCTGTCTGCCATAATATCGGCAAAACCCAGCTGCTCTGAACGTGCCAACAGGCGGGTTTCCAGCATATGCAGGCTGACCAGATCGCCAAAATCAAAGGTGCGGTAGATGGCTTTCAGGTCAGAACCGCTGCGGATCGGCAGCCATTCATGATAGGCCTGCACGGCAGCATTCATACGCTCTGTCCAGCTGCCTTCACCGTCATTATGATTCTCTGCACCATTTTTATAGGAGTCATTGGCCACTTCGTGGTCATCCCAGATGCAGATAAACGGCTTGTTCTGATGCGCCAGCTGCAGGTAAGTGTCAGAACGGTACTGGGCATAACGTTCACGGTATTCAGACAGGGTCAGCAACTCAGCCACAGGTTCCGGCGCCCGTACCTGAGCGTCAGCGGTCGGGTATTCATTGGAGCCATATTCATAAATGTAATCACCCAGGTGAACAATCACATCCGCATCACTGTTGGCCATTTCACGATAGGCATTAAACAGCCCGGCCGGGTAGTTGGAGCAGGAGCAGACCGCCATTTTGACCTGATCAACCTGCCCGGTTGGCAGAGTTTTGGTCTGGCCGACCGGTGAGGCAGCTTCGTCTGATACCGCAAACTGATAGTAGTAAGTAGTGTCCGGCTGCAGGCCGGTAATATCGAGCTTAACGGTAAAGTCTTTGCTGGCATCGGTGTTGGTAATGCCATTATTGAATACCTGGGTACCCTGCTCATCATGATAAACCGCCCAGGCAACGTTCACAGTGCCACTATATTCTTCATCGTCCGGCGTAACACGGGTCCAGATAATCACCCGGTCGCTCAGCGGATCACCGGAGGCGACACCATGACCGAAAGCGAAAACAACATTATTGTCGATGGGAGCGCCGTTGCTGTTGTTGTTGCTGTCGTTATCATCGTCGTCCCCAAAACATCCGGTCAGAACAGCCGGCACTGAAACGGCCCCGGCGCCGGCAGCGACGGATTTCATAAAACGGCGACGGGTAAAAGCGGTCTTGGATGACATGCGGTTAATCCTGTAGAGAACAATAATGGTTCCATATAGGACTAAATTTGTAAGACGTTTTTATGACAACATTGATGCCATCAGCGGCACAAAAGCCTTCTCCGGCAGAACAATCCGGGCGAGAAAAAGTAGCCCGTGAATACAGTATCCAGTACACTCTTGCCCCTTTATCTTTACCTATTTACCAGGCTCCGGATGCTCGATAAAAACGCTCTGTCTCAGCTCAAAACACTGAAAAAAGAAATCCACGACAGTACACCCAGATATCAGGGGCGCGTACGCACCACAGGTGGACGTTTTGGCTTCGTCAACACCGACGATGGTAAGCAGTTCTTTATTGCTCCCGATGAGATGGAAAAACTCCTGCCCGGCGATGTGATTGAATTCCGGGTGGAGCCTGCCGGTGAAGGCAAAGAACAGGCATTCACGGAAAAGCTCGTCAGTACCGAGCTGAACGAATTCTTCGGGCGCTACATCATCCGTGGCAAAGGCCATTTTATTGAACCTGACCATAACACGCTCAATCGCTGGATATTCGTGCCGCCAGCGGCGCGCAATCAGGCTGAAGAAGGTGATTTCGTAGCGGCGCACATTACCAAACACCCTTATCCGGCCGGCAAAGTACAGGCAGCCATTGATACTGTCATCGGCAAGCCGGACGATGAGCATATCGAAAACCGCTTTATCAAAGCCAAATTCCATATTGCAGACGCATTTGATGACGAGGTGAACGCCGAAGCACAGGCCCTGACGGCACAGGACACCCATGCGCTCAGCAGCGAAAGAACGGATCTGACCCACCTGCCGTTTGTCACCATTGATTCAGCCAATACCCGCGACATTGACGACGCGCTGTACGCCGAAGCATTGAGTGAAGGCTGGACATTGTGGGTCGCTATTGCCGATCCGGCGGCCCTGATCGCCCCGGATTCTGCGCTTGACCGGGCCGCGCAACAGCGCACGACCTCGGTCTATCTGCCGGATCAGGTTATTCCTATGTTACCGGCGGAACTGTCAGAACAGCTGTGCTCATTACAGGAAGGGGAAAACCGCCTCGCCATGGTAGCCGAGCTGAAAGTACTGGAAGATGGCAGTATCGATCAGATTCATATTCACAATGCGTTGATCCGCAGTCATGCCAAACTCAGCTACCAACAGATGGCGGCGTTTCTGGATGGCGAAAGCAATGCTATTGCGGCAGAGCTGCAGGGGCCGGCTGTGCACCTGGATGGTTGCGCCAGAGCACTGGCCGAATGGCGTCAGAAAAACTGCCTGTTGATGGATGACCGGCCGGATTACAAGCTGGTCACCGACGAGAAAGGTAAGGTGAAAGAAATCGTCCGCATTGAACGTAATCAGGCCCATCGTCTGGTTGAAGAGTGCATGCTGGCGTGTAATCGCTCAATCGCTGACTGGCTGGCAGAAAAAGGCAGCGGATTTTTTATTGAACATGCCGGCGTACGTAACGAACGCAAAGGCGAAGTGGCGGCCCTGCTGAAAGAGCACCTGCCACTGGAGCAGAAACCGTCACTGGATACACTGGCGGATTATGTCTCCCTGATGCAGCAGGCAGATCAGTCCGCCAGCGAACTGCCCCTGCGTATGATCGTCAGCCGCCAGCTGGAACGCAGCAATCTGTCCAACGAAGCCAAACCGCATTTTGGTCTGGGCTTTCAGCACTACACCACCTTCACTTCTCCGCTGCGCAAATACAATGATCTGATCATTCACCGGATAGTGCGCAAGCTGTTACAGGGAGAAGCGGCTGAAGCCTGTGATGAAGCCCTGCTGGCGGCTATTCAGAGCGGTCAGGCGAATGCCCGCATTGCTGCTCAGCAAAGTGAGTCCTGGCTCAAACTGCAATGGCTGCAACAACAGGATAAAGACACCATTTACCCGGCCAGTATTGTGCACATGAATTCCGGCACTATTACCGTGCGACTGGACGATTCCGGTATCGAAGGCGGCATTGACCGTCGTAAAGCCGGCAAAGAATGGACCTTTGACACCAAAACACTCAGCCATCGCAGTGCGGATGCCCGCTTTGTTCTGGGCCAGCAGGTCCGGGTAAAAGTCAAAGATATTCAACCCCAGGCACGCCTGGCGCGGTTTGTTCTGGCCTGATTAAAGCATGGGCACCGCCTTATTCCGGGCGGCACAGGTATCAATAAAAAAGGAGCCCGTGGCTCCTTTTTTATTGATGACTGCTTTACCTGTTACCACTTATTCCGTTGTCTTATCCGGCCGGCGATATTCAACCCACGTTATGAATATTCACTCATATTCGCTGGCAGAAACCGCCGGATATAACGGCAGACGGTTTATCAGTCGATTTTCCAGGTACGGACCATGGCAAATCCATGTTCTTCAATCCATTGATCCAGTTGTTTCGGATTACGCTTAATCTTTTCAACTTTTTCCTGAGTCGCCGGATTACGATATGTGCCAACCGGTAATTTCGGTTTCGGCAGAGACGATTCCTTCTCGGCTTTGGCACGCGGACCACGGGGCGCAGTACGGGCAAAGTGCTTTTTCAGGTTGGTATAAATGGATGACGGGTTATCTTCTTTCGCCATACCCAGAATCCACTGCTCAATCTGTTCCGCCCGCGAAACATATAATTCGTTCTCGGTCAGGCTGTTCTGATTGCATAAACGCTGAATAACGGTTTCAAACTCTTTAATACCTTCGAGTTTCTTTTCCTGCGCTTTACGCAATTCTTCCAGTTCCTGAATTTTTTGTTGGTGCTGTTTTATTTGCTTATCAATATCGATATCAAATACGCTCACTGCATTACCTCAATATAGAGTCGTAATTTATATATATAAGACAATCCATTCCGCCCCACAGAGACAGGTTGCCGCGACAGATAAACACACAATGTGATTACTGAATATTCATATACCGGAATACGCAGACGTGGCGGCGTTTATCATCGCCAAAGGGGTATGCGGTTGTCTTATCAGACTAGGTTGCGCTGTTATTATAGCCATATATGAACAATTTGAACAATCGCTTCTCTGTAAAGAAAAGCCCGGCGGATAACGGCCATCATGACGCCTGTCATCATTGAGTAAAGAATCCCCTCTGCGGGGTTCACGTCTCTTGTACAATCAAATGATAAACATTACCATCTGGGTAATCATTTTACCCTGCCGGACAGATATGACCACGCTTACACTGGATCAACTCGAATCAGGTGCTCAGGCACGCATTACCGGGTTTACCGCAACTGAAACAAACTTCCGCCGCAAATTGCTGGCACTGGGCGTTATGCCCGGCGCTCAGCTTGAAGTACGCCGCTTTGCCCCGCTGGGCGATCCGATTCAGATTCAGCTGCGGGGCTCTTCCATCAGTCTGCGCCGTCAGGAAGCTTCCATTATTCAAGTCGAGGTGATCGGATGAAGCAGGCTGTTATAGGCGTCATCGGAAATCCAAACTGCGGTAAAACCACCCTGTTTAACGCCTTAACCGGGGCTAAACAGAAGGTCGGCAACTGGCCTGGCGTGACCGTCGAGCGCAAAGAAGGCGTTATTAATCTGCGTGGTGAAACACACAAACTCGTGGACCTTCCGGGGACTTATGCGCTGGACAGTCATGATGATGAACTGTCAATGGATGAAAAAATCGCCCGTGAATTTGTGCTCAGCGGCGAAGCCCAGATCATCATCAATATTCTCGATGCCAGTAACCTGGAGCGGAACCTGTTTCTGACATCCCAGCTGCTGGATATGGGCGTACCTGTGATCTGCGCCGTAAATATGGTGGATGTGGCAGAGCGAGAAGGTATTCACGTCAATACTCAGCTGTTATCCCATCAGCTTGGCGTGCCGGTCGTGCCGATTGTTGCATCCACCGGCCAGGGGATTGATGAGCTGAACCGGGTACTGGCTCATTACATTGAACACGCCACTGTGGCGACGCCGCTGCTGCGCCTCGATAATAATCTTGAAGAAGCCGTTCAGTCGCTTAAAGAACAGCTGCAGGGAAGCGTTGATAACCCCTTCTGGCTGGCGACCCGCGTCCTTGAAAATGATGTCTACGCCAACGGCATTCTGCCGGACAGCAAACGCCAGCAAATTCTGGACAGAGCCCGTCAGCTGCGTACAGAACTGGAGCAGTCGCATCAGCAGCCGATGGACGTGCTGATCGCCAACAGCCGCTATAAATCCATTCAGCATATTCTGCAACCCGTGCTGACGGTGAATAAGAAAGGCCAGTCGCTGAGTGAGAAAATCGATGCCTGGGTCATTAACCGCTGGCTCGGGATTCCGTTTTTCTTTTTTGTCATGTACCTGATGTTTCTGTTTGCCATTAACGTCGGCGGTGCGTTTATCGATTTCTTTGATATTGCCTTTGCCACAGTATTTGTTGATGGCACCCATTACGTGCTCGACAGCGTCAATACACCGCAATGGCTGTCGACCCTGCTGGCCGATGGTCTGGGCGGTGGTATCCAGCTGGTTGCAACCTTTATTCCGGTGATCGGCAGCCTGTATCTGTTTCTGTCGGTGATTGAAGACTCGGGTTATATGGCGCGCGCCGCATTTGTGATGGACCGCCTGATGCGTGCTGTCGGACTGCCGGGTAAATCTTTTGTACCGCTGATCGTCGGCTTTGGCTGTAACGTGCCGGCGGTGATGGCAGCCCGCACCATGGATACAGAAAAAGACCGCCTGCTGACAATATCCATGGCGCCTTTTATGTCCTGTGGCGCGCGTCTGTCAGTGTACGCGTTGTTTGCTGCTGCCTTTTTCAAAGACAGCGGCGCGCTGATGGTTTTCAGTCTCTATGTACTGGGCATCGTGATGGCATTGATCACCGGACTGGCACTGAAAAATACCCTTTTCAAACCAGACCTGACGCCATTTGTCATGGAATTACCGGCGTATCACGTACCCACACTAAAAGGCATTCTGATTAAAACCTGGGAACGTCTGAGATCGTTTTGTCTGCGCGCCGGTAAAACCATTGTGATGGTGGTGGTGATTCTGTCATTCCTGAATTCCATCGGTACTGACGGCTCCTTCGGTAACCAGGACACACGCAACTCGGTGTTGTCGGAAGTTGCTGGCGTTGCCACTCCGGTACTGACGCCGCTGGGCGTGAATGAAAATAACTGGCCGGCAACCGTGGGTATCATCACAGGTATTTTCGCCAAAGAAGCCGTGGTCGGTACCCTGGATGCGCTGTACAGCCCGGAAAACGGTGAAGACACAGAGTACGATCTGTGGGGCGGTCTGGGCGAAGCCCTGCAAACTATTCCGGATAATGTCGCCGGTCTGGCTGACAGCCTGCTGGACCCGCTCGGACTCAGCCTGGTCGGTGCTGATCAGACTGCAGAGCAAGGCGTTCACAGCGGCACTTTTGCCAGTATGGTGCTGTTGTTCGGCAGCCAGATCGCGGCCTTTTCCTATCTGGTCTTCGTGCTTTTGTATACCCCGTGTGTCGCCACTCTGGGCGCTATTGTAAGGGAATCGGGCATGCGCTGGATGCTGTTCGTCGCCGGCTGGAGCACAGGTCTGGCGTACACCACCGCAGTGATCATTTATCAGCTCGGCACCTTTATGCAGCACCCGCTGAGCTCGTCTGCCTGGGTCGCTGGAAGTGCCGCTTTCATTGCCCTGTGTCTGTGGCGCATGAGAGTCTATGGCAACCGTCAGAACGAACGCTATATTCCGCTGACACAACTGTAATACCCCATGCGGCTGCCTCTCTGCAGCCGCATTCCCCGCCTCTGTCACACCTGACACAGATCATTCCGCCCGATTCTTTCTTTATTCTGACCTCAGGGTGCTGTGATCCGACCTTTGCCTGAGTTAGAATGCGCGCGATTTTAATCGGGGAGTCCGTAATGGATCTGATCACTGACCAGGGGCAGTTGTTCATCATCCTGGCCTGTATCTTCGGCGCCTTTATGGCCTGGGGCATTGGCGCTAACGATGTAGCAAATGCAATGGGAACCTCAGTGGGTTCCAAAGCTATCACTATCCGTCAGGCGGTTGTCATCGCCATCGTATTTGAATTTTTAGGGGCTTTGTTAGCCGGCGGTGAAGTAACCGCCACCATACGTAAAGGCATTATCGATCCCACGGCTCTCGCCGGGCAGCCGGAGCTGCTGGTCTTCGGCATGCTGGCCTCCCTGTTAGCGGCAGGCACCTGGCTGTTAATTGCTTCTTACCGGGGCTGGCCGGTCTCCACCACCCACTCCATTGTCGGCGCTATCGTCGGTTTTGCCGCTGTGGGGATTTCAATGGATGCCGTCAACTGGAGCAAAGTCGGTAATATTGCTGCCAGCTGGGTGGTGTCACCAGTCGTTGCCGGCAGTATCTCGTTTGTTCTCTATAAAACCATTCAGCACTTTATTCACGATAATCAAGATCCTTTCTCCCAATCAAAACGCCTGGTTCCCCTCTACATCCTGTTGGTTGGTTTTATTATTTCCATGGTAACCCTGCTGAAAGGCCTCAAGCATCTGGGTCTGCAGCTGAGCTTTCTCGAATCGGTCGGTATTTCCCTCCTGGTGGGCATTCTGGTGATGCTGATCGGACGTGTGATTGTCAGTCGCATTCATGCCGACCCGGAAGTCTCAGAAGCCATCCACATAGCCAATGTGGAAAAGGTTTTTTCAGTGCTGATGATTTTCACCGCCTGTGCCATGGCGTTTGCCCATGGCTCTAACGACGTGGCCAATGCCATCGGGCCGCTGGCAGCCATTTATGGTGTGATCAGCCACGGCGGGGAAATTGCAGCCAAATCAGCCGTCCCTGTGTGGATTCTGCTGGTTGGCGGCATGGGGATTGTTGCCGGCCTGGTGACCTTTGGTCACCGCGTTATCGCAACGGTCGGGTCCGGCATCACTGAGCTGACCCCCAGCCGCGGATTTGCCGCCACCCTGGCAGCTGCTACTACAGTAGTGGTCGCTTCCGGTACAGGTCTGCCAATATCCACCACCCACGTATTGATCGGCGCTATTCTCGGCATTGGTCTGGCACTGGGCGCCGGGTCGCTCAACTACCGTAAAGTCGGTTCAATCTTCATCTCCTGGCTGGTCACTCTTCCTGCCGGTGCCGCTCTGGCCATTCTGTTTTTCTTCATTTTCCGCGCCATCTGGTCTTAAGATGCGTCATCAACCGCCGCTGGCGGTTGATGACCGGCTGAGGATCACCTGCCCCTGAGGATCATTAACAGGCATGATTCAGCCATCGGGCGTCTGCCTGATAGCACTTGCGATCTTTATATGGTACAAACGTACCAAGAATTCAGGACACTGATACTCTTCCATGATGACTGCGGAAACCTCTATGAGCGAATTGTACTTTCAGGACCTCACTCAGGCCTTGCATAAAGCCGGAGTGACGACCCCGACACTGGTCATCGACAAACAGCGCCTGGACCACAATATTGATCAGCTCATCCAGACTCTGAATCAGGGATTCAATTACCGTATCGTCGCCAAATCCCTGCCCTCGGTTCCGCTGCTGCAGTACATCATGCGCCGCACCGGCACTCAGCGCCTGATGAGCTTTCATCTGCCTTTTCTGATGCATCTGGCCGAACAGATTCCGGCAGCCGATATTCTGATGGGCAAGCCGATGCCCGTGGCGGCTGCGCGGCATTTTTATCAATGGCACGAACGCCAGACCGCTAACCTGTGTTTCTCGCCTGAGCATCAGCTGCAATGGCTGATAGACAGCCCGGAGCGCCTGCAGCAATACGCAGATCTCGCCCGGCAGCTGCAACAGCCGATGCGCATCAGTCTGGAAATTGATATCGGACTGCACCGCGGTGGCTTTGCCGATGAGTCAGCATTTATCCGCGCCCTTAACATGCTGAAGAGCGACCCCTGGCTGACCTTCTCAGGGCTCATGGGGTACGAAGCCCATATCGCGAAAATTCCGGCTCTGCTGGGAGGCCCGGACAAAGCACTGCAACAGAGCCGCAGTCTGTATCGCCGCTTTGTTTCTCTGGTGCACCAGGTGCTGCAGCCGGAGCCGGATAATGAGCTGTGTTTTAATACCGGCGGCAGTACCACCTACCCGCTGTACGAAAACTCAGACCTGAATACCGTGAACGAACTGGCCACTGCATCCGCGCTGGTGAAGCCCACGGATTTTGATCTTTACACCCTGAATGCGCACATGCCGGCTGCATTTATTGCCGCCCCCGTGCTCAAACAGATTAAAAAACCGGAATTACCCATGGCCCGCTCACTGTCTGCAGTGTTGCGCTGGCTGGGTAAACTGCCGTCAGACGCGGCCTTTATTTATGGCGGAAACTGGCTGGCAAGCCCCTGCTACCCAACGCCCTGCCAGCGCGCAAATATTCTTGGTCATTCCAGTAATCAGGAGCTGTATGAGCTGCCTGCCAACCACGTCATAAAAAACGATGACTATCTGTTTTTCCGGCCCAGTCAGAGCGAGGCGGTTTTGCTGCAGTTTGGCCATATTGCTGTGTACGATCAGGGCAGTATCAGTGAATACTGGCCGGTATTCAGTTACCCCCATGACTATACCGCGCCGCAACCGGATGCACCTGTGCATCCCGCTGCAGTGAATTCCTGAGCGTCACTTCAAGGGTTGCTATGGCCATCGCTTTTATCCTTACCTGTCTGATTCTGCCGGCGCTGATCATTCTTCTGTGTCGCCGTTTTCCGGCGCTGGATAAAGCCGGTGTTGTGGTACTGGCCTTCGTCGCCGGGATCGGTTTATCCGCCGTCATCAGCGGCCAGGCATCCTGGCAGTCACTGAATGGAATAAGAACCTCCCTGTCAGAAATCTCTATTGCTCTCGCCTTACCACTGCTGGTGTTTTCTATTGATGTGAAAGCATCACTGAGCATGGCGGGCGATACCATGAAGAGTATGGCGATCGCTCTGTTGTCCGTGATGCTGATCAGCGCCGGCGGCGCGTTTCTGTATGCCGGTTCTCTGCCCGATGTGTGGCAGATTTCAGCGATGTCGGTGGGCGCCTATACCGGTGGCGGCCCGAATATGGCGGCTATTAAAACCGCGATTGAAGCTGACGAAACCCTGTTCACGACCATGATAACGTACGACATTCTGTTGTCGTCGCTCTATCTGTTATTTGTTATGACGCTGGCCAAACCTCTGTTCAGCCGTTTTCTAAGACCATACAGCAGCGACGGAATGCATGCTTATCATGACGCTGAAACATTCAGTCATATGGCCGATGAGAGTGCCAATGCCTACGCCATACTGGCCAGACCTGCGGTCTTAATGCAGGCGTTCGCCGGACTGGCACTGTCCGCTGCTATCGTCGGTATTTCTCTCGCCGCAGCATCCCTTGTACCTGGCCATATGGCCTCGGCGGTCACCATCATCAGCATTACCACGCTAGGCGTTGCTGCCTCTTTTGTTCCTGTCGTACGCCGCCTTAAAGGGACCTTTCAGCTCGGCATGTACCTGATTCTGATGTTCTGTTTTACCACCGGCAGCATGACAGACACAGGCATTATCACTGACCTGAATCTGACACTCTTCACCTATATTGCATTTATCCTGACGGGGTCACTGCTGCTACAGGCACTGATCTGCCGGTTATTAAACATTGATACCGACACCTTTCTGATTACATCATCCGCGGCCATTATGTCGGTGCCTTTTATCCCGGTCATCGCCGGTGCCCTGAAGAACCGCGATATTATTCTGCCGGGTTTTGCCGCCGCCATTATCGGCTACATTCTGGGCAATTATCTGGGGATAGCCATGGCCTATATCAGCCGTGCACTGATTACCTGAGCTCCCTGCTGTAAGAATCAACGCATATAAGACTGCCCTTCATACGCTGCGATGCCTGCCTTATTAACACTCACAGGTTATAATGCCCGGCCTGATAATGACTGAAAGAGGCATGAGGTTTATATGGCGCCGGAGATTCAACGTTCACACACCCAGGACTGCATCCGTCTGCAAACACCGGCAGCCGATTCGGCGATGATCTGGCTGCATGGTCTGGGAGCGACGAACGAGGATTTTGTACCGGTTTTCAAACGTATCGTCAGTGCTCTGTCGCTGAACTGCATTGGTCTTTTTCCGCAGGCACCAACACGTCCGGTCACCTTCAGTGCGGGGATGCCCATGCCCTGCTGGTACGATATTTTAGGCGCCTCGCCAAAACGGATTATTAACGAAGAAGACCTGCACGCGTCGGCGCAACGTATACAGAGCATGATTAATGATCTGCAGAATGAAGGGATTGCGGCAGACAGAATCTTTATTGCCGGTTTTTCTCAGGGCGGCGCTGTCGCTTATGAGACTGCACTGACCTTTGATAAACCACTGGCCGGTTTAATTTGTCTGTCGACCTATCTGGGCCGCCCGGTCAGCCCCGCCGATACATCTTTGCCGGTATTCTGTGCCCATGGTACCCGGGATGACGTCGTCCCTCTAACCTTAGGTAAGAACACACGGGATGAACTGAACGCTATGGGGCTGACAGCGCAGTGGCAGACCTACCCGATACAACATGAGGTCAGTCTGCCGGAAATTGCCGATATTACGGATTTCGTGAGCCATCAGCTGGCGAAATCGTAAACTGGGAAGATATTTCTTTAAGCTTCTCGGCCAGTTGTCGCTGCTCCTGCGCGGTTTTGGTCATAAAGTCAGACGTCGCCACCGTGTGCTCAGCAATTTTATAAATGCTGCGCATGCTGCCGGACATTTCTTTATTGGTGGCCACATGTTCTTCCGCGGCGGCGGCAACCTGATCCGTCATATCGCGGATATGGCCAATAGCCGCTTCAATTTTCTTCAGCTCACCGGTTAAGCCTGCCGACAATCCCACGGTTTCTTCAACCGCCGCCTGTGATGTTTCCACGGCATCAAAGGCGCGTTTCGATTCCGTCTGGAAACGACTGACAATATTTTCAATTTCTGCGGTGGACTCCTGTGTACGCTGAGCCAGTGTCCTGACTTCGTCAGCAACCACCGCAAAGCCCCGGCCCTGTTCACCGGCGCGTGCAGCCTCAATGGCTGCATTCAGTGCCAGCAGGTTAGTCTGTTCAGCGATATTTTTAATCACCGACAACACGCCGCCAATGGCATCACTGGAACTGTGCAGATCGCGGATGACGGCAGAGACTTCGAGCATTCTCTCATCCAGCTGGCGGATGACCGCCACGCTCTGTTCAACCGCTTTACCACTTACGCTGGCCACGTCATTGGCTGACTCTGTATTTTCAGCCACCTGCTGCATACTGGTGGAAATTTCCTGAGTAGCAATCTCCTGCTGACTCATCGCCGTAACAACTTTACCGGTTTCCTGCTGCTGCAGATTCATGCCTTTACTGCTGAGTTTAATGGTCACATGGTTCTGCATGGATATCAGCGTCAGCTGAGCCGAAATATCCAGTATGCTTCTTACCGAGACTTCAATACGTTCCAGCATTTCGTTGCCGGCTTTGGCCGCGTCACCGAGTTCATCATCCTGCAGTACATCGAACCTGTGATTCAGCTGCAGTTCGCGCCCGGCGTGATGCAGGCCCTGCTGCAAGGCCATAATCTGACGGTACATGGCCTTCGATATACTCCATACCAGCAGCAGCGTGATGATGGTGAGCAGCAAAAACGCGGTGCCGGTCGTCCAGGCACGCGCCCGGGTCGCCGCCAGCTGTTCGCTGACCATATCATGCAGCCCGGATTCCAGAGCCTCCTCCAGCTTTTTCAGGCCGTTGATACGGGCAGTCGAGCGGGCAAACCAGTGGGATGAATCAACACCAAAGTTTTCATTACGGCTCAGGGCCGTCTCGCGCATTGCCTGTACATCCGCGACCGCATCGCTGTTGAGGAATTCCTCATAGGCTCTCAGTGCAGCACCATCGGCGAAACGCCGGAAGCTCTGCAGATGGGCGTCCTGCTCTGATACCAGACGTACGAAACGGGCGAACAGAGCCGGGGTAAAACGGTCACTGCCAAAGACATTACTGAGCACAGCCCGTTCAATCCCGGCCCGCTCTTTGCCCTGCAGAAAACTGTAATAAGCCTGCAGACGACGGGCAACTTCGCCATCCGAGGTATAAGCCGTTGCCATCGCCGGCACCACCAGCAGGTGGTCAATGGTGCCGGTATAAAAGGCCAGCACATCCGGCAGCGCTGCAGTCATAGCATCGACCTGACCACGGAGCGTGTTCAGCCGGCTCAGCTGTTTTTTTACGTCATTCAGCGCACTGGCCAGTTCAGGATATTGCGTCAGCTGAGGACGACTGCTGACCAGCGATTGCCACGCCTGCCAACGTTCATCGGTCAGTTTACGCTGCGCCGGCAGTTTATCGCCGAAGGCCCGCCCCTGACTGCCCAGATACCCGGCTGACATACCACGTTCTTTCTGCAGTTCATGGGCCAGCAAACTGTTCTCAGCACTGACTTCAACCAGTAACTGTACAGATTCAAGGCCATTGATCTGCCTGAGCGCATTCGTCTGATTACTGACTTCCAGATACAGAGTCAGCAACAGGGGGACCGCCACCAGCAACAGAAGTTTGTACCTGACACTCAGATTCCTTATCAATTTCACGTGCTTCTCCGGATATCACGCCCATGGTCAGAATCAGACTAGATGATGATGTTTACTTCGTCCTGTGGCGCCCCGATGGATACGACGTATTCATTAGAAGAAAGCCTCTGAGCCAGTCATAGCCTGACACTATTATCAGCAGCCGGGAGCTGTCCCTGCAGCGGATCTCTGGTATCCTTGCGCCTCTTTTTAACCCGTGAATCCATTCAGATCAGAGGCCAGCAGCACCATGGTTACCATGTACGGCATCAAAAACTGCGACACCATCAAGAAAGCCCGCAAGTGGCTGGAAGACGCCGGCGTGGAATACAGGTTTCACGACTATAAAAAAGATGGTCTGGACGGGACGCTGCTGGATACCTTTATCGCTGATCTTGGCTGGGAAGCGCTGCTCAACCGCCGTGGCACTACCTGGCGTAAATTACCTGACGATGTCAGAGACAACATCGATGAAGCCTCTGCCAAAGCCGTGATGCTGGACAATCCATCCATCATTAAGCGGCCTCTGCTGGATACCGGGAAACAGAAAATTCTGGGCTTTAAGGCTGATGATTACGCAGCACTCGGCCTGTAATCTTTTCACACTGACTTTGCTTTAACTTACGTCTGCGACGTACCGTATTGAGGAATCACTATGACAAACGCATTTGCTCTGGCCATTGGTGTCGGCACCAAAAACAGTAACGGCGACTGGCTGGAAGTTTACTACCAACAACCTCTGCTGAACCCGGATACAGCTCTGCTTGAAGCCGCCCGCGCTACCCTGGGTTATACCGGCGGCAACGTGGCAATCGAAGCCGACGGTGGTGAACTGAGTGCGTTTGCAGATGCTGTTGAAGCAGCAGCCCCTGCTCAGGCAGCACTGGCCCGGGCCTGCACCGAAAGCGAAAAACCTGTGGTTATTACCGTGCTGGAAAGCGATGAACAGGCGTCTTCAACCCCGGAGGTGTACCTTAAGCTGCACCTGATTTCTCACCGTCTGGTGAAACCACACGGCCTTAATCTGACGGGTATTTTCGGCCTGCTGCCAAACGTTGCCTGGACCAACAAAGGTGCCATCGATCTGGCGGAACTGCCTCAGGCACAACTGCAGGCACGTCTTAACGGTGAACTGCTGAGTGTTAACAGTGTGGATAAATTCCCGCGCATGACCGACTACGTCGTACCGGCAGGCGTCCGTATCGCTCACACCGCGCGTATCCGTTTAGGTGCTTATATTGGTGAAGGCACCACCGTGATGCATGAAGGCTTTGTTAACTTTAATGCCGGTACCCTGGGGACTTCGATGGTTGAAGGCCGTATCTCTGCCGGGGTCGTGATCGGTGACGGTTCTGACCTGGGCGGCGGCTGCTCCACCATGGGGACGCTGTCCGGTGGCGGTAACATTATTATTTCTGTGGGTGAAAAATGTCTGCTTGGCGCCAACGCCGGTATCGGCATCCCGCTGGGTGACCGCTGCACAGTGGAAGCCGGACTGTACGTCACAGCCGGTACTAAAATTCAGGTGCTGGATGATCAAAAAAACCTGGTGGAAACCGTGAAAGGCCGCGATCTGGCCGGACAATCCGATCTGCTGTTCCGCCGTGATTCCATCACAGGTGCAGTGCAGTGCGTGACCAACAAAAGCGCGATCCAACTGAACGAAGAGCTGCACGCCAATAACTGAGTGCGGCTGTGATAAACCTGAAGCACGCCAGTCGTACTGGCGTGTTTTCTCCCTTCCTTCCACCGCGATCCTTTCACCGCTATCCTTGTGCCTGCAGTTGCCGGTCAGTCAGCTGTGCCAGCGTCTGTAACGCATGATCCAAATCCGTATTCCAGGGCAGTGAACTGTTCAGACGGATACAGTGATCAAAATGATGACTATTAGAAAATAAGCCCCCGGGCACAATGGTTACCGAGCGCTGTGATGCTTCGTGATAAAGCTGTGTGGCATCAACCTGCTGTGGCAGTGCCACCCACAACACAAAGCCACCATGAGGTTCCGTCACACGGGTTCCCGCCGGAAAATAATGATGAATGGCATCCAGCATGCGTCGCATATATTCCGCCACTTTCGGCCTGATCTGACGCAGGTGGCGGTCATACTGACCGTTCTGCAAATATGAACTGACCGCATATTGCGAAATGGATGGTGCTGAGAAAGTGGTGAACATCTGCTGCTCACATACCTGCTGAAACCAGCGTCCGGGAATACACCAGCCAACACGCAGACCGGCCGACAATGTTTTTGAAAACGACGAGCAATACAGAACCCGGCCATCGCGGTCGAAGGTTTTCAATACGGTATTAAAGGTTTCACTGCCACTGGCCGCTGAGTGACCTAACTCACCGTAAACGTCATCTTCAATAATGCCGATATTATATTCCTGCGCCAGTTGCAGCAGTTTTTTCTGCCGGCTTTCCGACAAAACAGCACCGGTCGGATTGGAGTAACGGGAATTAATGGCCACCATTTTTACCGGCCATTGTTGCAATGCCAGCTGCAAAGCCTCAGGACTCATGCCATGTTGCGGGTCGGTGGGTATTTCTATTATTTTGATCCCCAACAGACCCGCCACCTGCAACAGACCGTAATAACATGGTGATTCCACCGCGATCAGTTCGCCCGCCTTCATCGTGGCGCGCAGTACCAGTGCCAGCGCCTCGGCACAGCCATTGGTAATGATGATATCGTCAGCCAGACAGCGCACACCGACATCCCGCATACGCGCAGCCAACTGACGACGAAGCCCGGTAAAGCCTGGAGAAAACTGATAATCCAGCACCTCCGCCGTATGAAAACGACTGACTTTATTAATGTGCGTCTGCAGTTGCCGCAGAGGCAGCAGCTCTGCCGCCGGAATGGCCGCCCCCAGGTTAATCTGACTGGGCCGGGTAATCTGACCGAGCATATCGTTGATTAACGCTGACTTGGTAAACTCCTGCGGGTTTCCGCCGCGTGAAGCCGGCGGCAATGTGCCGGGTGTCCGCTCCTGTAACCCCGGGGTAAAACAGGAGCGCACGTAATAACCGGACTGTGGCCGGGCCAGCAACCAGCCCTGATCTTCAAGCCAGCGATAGGCCTGCGTCACGGTGGAAATACTGACACCACGAACCGTGCTCATATGGCGCACACTGGGGATTTTCTCACCCACCGGATACACCCCGGATTCGATATCCGTAATCAGTTCCCGCGCAAGCCGGTGATAAAGGTGATCCGCTTTTTCTTTGCTGAGCATGACGTCCTCCTGTAGCCGGCACCATCATATCCTTGCCGCTGTGCAGTGAACCGGTACAGTTCAGCAGAAAAACAGCAGTACAATTTAAGTTTAACCAAAACTGTACTATTTATTCTTCAACCGTCTGCGTCTGCAGGCATTTTCCGTCACAAGGCATCATGACTTCCGGTATCCACAGTTTGTTATTTGTGATTGGCAGGAGTCAGACATGCTTTTTTATTTATCGCCCGGCAAAGGCCCGTTCGCCAGTGTCAGAAGTTTCTTATTACTCCGCCGGATAGCGGCCACCCTGCTGATTGGCGCTGCTGTTCCGCTGATGCATCTGGCTCTGACGCAACTGAACCCGCTGTTGGTCAGTATAAGTGCCGGCCTGCTGGCCGGTCTGCTGGCATTATTGACGAATCACCATCAACGCTGGCGGCTGCCGCCACTGAGACACTGGCCTGCATTGGTTGTCTTCAGTGGTTCAATGATGATCGTCTTACCTTACCTGCTCGCCCTTTTGCTGCAGGCAGATCTGGCAGCAGCAGGGTCCTTACAAAGCGTCCCACTGCTGGCAGCTGTGGCGGTAACCGTCACGCTGACAGGCGCATGCAGTGGTGCCCTTATCATCCGGCAATATGGAATATGGCAGAGCATCAATCAGGCACTGCTGATCAGTCTGCCACTGACGGCTTTAGGCTGTGGTTATGCACTCGGACATCAGCACCCTCCTGCAGACGGATACCGGCCCGGGGTGATACTTGCCCTGGCCTATAACGGTACCATTGCTCAGTGGCTGGTATTCCGTTTACTTCAGCGGCGTCATTCCACCACGACGGTGCGGCGATCCAGCTCGCCGCTGCGGTCCATGACCACAACTTCATGTTTACCGGTTTCTTCAAAACGGTAATTGATGCTCTGTACTTCGCCGCCGCTGGCGACAAAACGGCCGTCGACGAACCAGTCCCGGATGCCCCGCCCGCCCATGGCGCTGAGGGCAATTTCCGGCATTACAGCACTGCCGCCGCCCTGACTGCGGCTGGAACGTACGCGCATATCATCACTGATGCCGATAATCCGCAGCGGCTCCAGTGCTAACAGTGGCGGCTGATTACAGCGCGGATCGGCGGCGGGCAAACGCTGACGCATCCGCTGTGACGCCGGTACCCAGTGCTCCAGCGAACGCGGCCAGAGAGCAATGGTATGCGCCTGGCGCTGAGAGACCGCACATTCTGAATCCACTAACAGACCTTTTTCACTGGTCCAGTAGGTCAGTGGTGTTCGCCATAAACCATCGGTGCTGTTATTGATCAGGGTGGGCGGAATCTGCTGCCTGACGATATTGGCCTCATAGCTTTGCAGGCACTGAGCCGCAGGCGTATCAACCGCCGCCAGACCCGATGGCCAGCAAATCAGCGCGCTGCTGACGGCGGAGGGTTTTGTCTGCGCAGCCGGTTTGGGATCAAGCCGGTCGAACAGTTTAAACATCACCGGCAGCGCACTGACAGCGCCATAATGGCCCGGCGATGGTGTTCCGTCAGGACGGCCAAACCACACGCCGATGGTCAGCTCAGGGGTCGTTCCCAGCGCCCAGGCATCGCGGAAACCGTAACTGGTGCCTGTCTTCCAGGCGATGCGCGCCTGGCGGCGTCCAATGGCAAAACTGCGGACCCGGTCCGGTCGCGGACTGCGCAGCATTTCAGCCGTTACCCAGGCCGCTTCCGGCGACAATAACCAACGGGACTTTTGCGCTGACGACGTCTCCTGCGCCTGATATGTCAGGGCAAAGACCTGCCCTTCATTCATCAGGGCGGAATACAGAGTCACCAGATCCGCCAGCGACAGACCGCCGCCACCCAGTGCCATGGCAAGGTTTGCCCGGCCCCCCGGCACACGATAGTGAATGCCGGCGTGCTGTAAGCTGCTGTCGAATATCTGCGGGGTTAAGGCTTCCAGCACCTGCACCGCCGGAAGGTTCAGCGAGCGCTGCAGCGCACCGGTCGCCGACACCGGACCGGAAAATTCACGGGTAAAGTTTTCCGGCTGATAGTCTTTTAAATAGCGCGGCACATCACGCAGCAGGCTGTGTGAATGAATCAGACCTTTATCAATGGCCATGCCATAAATAAAAGGCTTCATCGCAGATCCCGGGGAGCGCTGCGCCTGCACCATATCCACATGGCCAAAGCGGCTGTTGTCGGTAAAATCGGCGGACCCGGCGTAACCCAGCACCTGATGGGTGTGATTATCCACCACCAGGACCGCCGCCGAATGCGCAGCAGGATATTGCTGGATTTCCTGACGCAGAAAGTTTTCCAGCTGGCGCTGAATATCGGCATCCAGCGTGGTCCGGATCAGGCCCTGATCGGGATGTTGCTGGCTCAGTGTGCGCGCCAGCAACGGAGCCAGCTGTGGTGTTTCCGGATGATAGGCCAGCACAGGTTCCAGCAGAGCCTGCTGATAGTCCTGTGCCGAAATCACGGCAAAATCTCTTAACCGGCGCAGTACTTTATCGCGGGCCTGGCGGGCACGCTGCGGATGGCGGTCAGGGCGCAGATAACTGGGTGCCTGGGGTAATACGGCCAGTAAGGCGCTTTCCGCCAGCGATAAATCTGCCGGCGATTTATCCAGATATAAGCGGCTGGCTGCTCCGGCACCCTCAATGACACCGCCCATGGGCGCGTAGTTGAGATAAAGATTGAGAATATCGTCTTTGCTGTAATGCCACTCCAGCTGCAGCGCCCGCACTGCCTGATAGAGTTTTCCTGCGACCGAGCGGCTGTGCGGATAAAAACGCCGCGCCACCTGCATGGTGATGGTTGAACCACCGGAGACAACACAGCCGCAACGCCAGTTCTGCCAGGCTGCCCTGACCAGCGCCAGAGGATTCACCCCGGGATGCCAGTAAAACCAGCGGTCTTCGTAATGAATCAGTGCTGTGACATAGGCCGGGGCAATATCGTCCTGACTGAGCGGATAACGCCAGACCCCATTAGCATCGGCAAACGCCCGCAGAGGCCGGTCATGGCGATCTACCACCAGCTGAGCAAAATCCGCATTGTGGGCACGGTTGCCGGTGGCCGCACTGCGGGAATACGGGTCCGGTACCTGCAGCGGCCAGATAACATCCGCCACTTTTAGTAACAGCAACACAAGGCCCACAGCCAGCCCTGCCCGTTTCAACCAGGCGGGCAGGCTGCGCAGTGTTTCAGTGATCCGGCTTCTGATCATCTCACGGCTGCGACACGACCAGAATATCCGGAGTCTTACCGACGGCACGTATTTCCGGATCGTACATATCCTCAACCAGTGGCGCCGGCACCTGATATTGACCCGGTGTCACTGCGCGTACCAGATAGAAAATATTGGTGGCGCTGTAATAGGCTGAATCAAAGGCGGCCACATAACGGTCATCGCGGTATTCCTGATGCTGAATCCGGGATTCATTCCACCAGTCACTGATTTTGCGCTCATCGATGATGACGTCATCCAGTTTGATGGAGGCATTCAGATTCTGGTTTTCCAGTTCCAGACCCGCCGGCAATAAGTCGATCAGCATCAGGTCCGGACGGCGATAGCGGTCTGCCGGTTTAACCAGTACCTGCACCAGCATCAGTTCACCAACCTTCATGCGCAGAGCGCCATCATCGACATCAATCAATTGCCCGTCGGTGGTGAAGTAACGGCGCTGAATCTGCAACCCGTCACTGACCGGTGGTGGCGGCTCATCACTGTGTCCCTGATACGCCAGCGACACAAACAATCGTTCGCCGGAGGTATTGGTCATGGTCAGGCCATCCGCCACAGATTCACCACTCAGCAGACGGCTGAACATGCCTTTTTTGTCCAGTTCTTCGGTTTTTCCGGCAGCCGACAATTCTCCCTGCCAACGGGTATCTGTCATCATTTCAGTGGCCGCCATAAAGACACTGTTGCGTTCCTGGGTACTGAGGTAATTACGCTGTTTTAACTGGTCAGCCAGTATCACCGCCTGATCCAGGGCATAACTTTTATCCAGCCCGTAATGCAACAGCAGCCGTACAACCTGTGCGGTATCACGGATCGGGGAGCCATAGTCACCGATGTAGGTATTACGCAGTCTCTGGGTCTGCTTTAAACGCGTCAGTAATTCCTGCGCCAGTTTTTTATCGCCCTGTAAATGTGCAGCCAGTGCCAGATGTAATACCGGCAGTGAAGGGGAATCATCCAGCAGGGCTTTCGCCAGCCGGCGGATTTCCGATAATGGTGCTTTTCTGTGGCGGGCCAGAACATAGGCAGCGTAGGCCTGATAGGACTGCCGGTAGACTTCCGGCCGGCCACTCCAGCGCTCCTGGAAGGTCGCCCGGCTGCGCACATATTCTCCCAGACGCTGCAGCGCTTTACGCAACATATCAGCATCCACCCGCACGCCCTGGTCCTGGGCGTCGGTCAGAAAATCCGCGGCGTAGGCTGTCAGCCAGTGCTGCTCATAATCATCATGGCTGCTCCACAAGCCAAAGCCACCATGCGTCATCTGACGTTTCTGTACACGCTCCATACCCGAGGCCAGCGCATCGTCGCGCTGACGCCCGGTCTCGTTGCGGATTCCCATACGGGCAAGCTGATCCTGTGTTGCATAAACCCAGGGCCAGGTTGAGCTGACTGATTGCTCCAGACAACCGTAAGGATAATGCAGCAGTGACTGCAGCTGACCACGGGGATTGAGGTTAACGGAGGTATTCACAGACAACAGCACCTGCAGGGATTGCGGACGCAGACCAGCCACTTCTTCAGGGGTCAGAGCAATTTGCTCACCCGGTTCCAGTACCTGATATTTTTTCTGCGTCAGTGCCGGATTGGCGTGGCGGCTGTTCAGCTTCCAGTGCCGTTCCAGACGGAAGTCATCAGCACCGCTCAGTACCATTCCGATATCCATTTGCCCGGCCGGATATTCGGCGCGCAATGGCAGCGTGACGGTGGTTTTTTCGCCATCGGCGAGGACAAAATCTGACGCCTGAGCACCGCCGTTAAGAACGCTGACCGGTCCTGTGGCGGTCAATGACAGATGCAGTTGCTGTTCTTCACCACTGAGATTAGTGACATCCAGCGCCACCCGGCTCTCATCTCCGACGGCAACAAAACGCGGCATGGAAAGCTGGGTAACCACCGGCGCTGCCAGCGTGACTTCCTGCTCCAGATGACCAAAACGGTTATCGTCGAATGCCAGTGCCATTAACCGCAGCCGGCCATTAAAGTCCGGCAACGTCAGCGGAATATCGGCACTGCCATTGCGTACCGCTACCAGACCGGAAAACAGGGAGACAATCTGTACTTCAGAGCGAGCTTTTTCTCCGCCACGACTGAGCGCATCGGCGTCACCACCAAACTTCATGGTTGCCAGACGATTGTCGTTAAGATCAATCAGCCTGCCGTACATATCGCGGATATCGACCGAATAACGGCGCGGAGCAAAAAACCAGTCAAAGGCATCCGGTGTTTCAAAATCCGTCAGGGACAGTACGCCCACATCAACGGCAGCCAGCGTCACCCAGGCTTTATCCACCGGCTGTCCGCCGGCATCGCTGACGCTGACCCGGGTGGTTACCTGACGGTCCGGTTGCCATTTTTCCGGTGCATCCACACTGACCTGCAAATGCCGCGGTTCACGGTTTAACGGCAGATGAATCAGGCCCAGAGAACGCGTCGGGGTGATACGCTCTTTGTTATCCGCCGGTTGCAGATGCACCACGCTGATGTATATATCGTGACGTTTCCAGGCTTCATCCACCGGAATATTCACGGTTTTTCCGGCCGCCGGCACAGTGACCCGGCTGCTCCATAACAGCTCATCACTTTCCACCAGCACCAGGCTTTCCCCCGCCGCTGGCGGAACAATATTAAGCTGTGCAACATCACCGGCATCGTAGCCACCTTTATCCAGTGCCAGCGTGACTTTATCCGGGCGCGCGCCCTGCTCGCTGTCGGCAGAATCTTCCCAATACCAGTACCAGCTTTCGCCGGCTTTAAAGGTCATGCTGCTGATCAGTCCGGTTTGCGGATCTTCCACTTCGATACGATAGTGGCCGTATTTTACCGGCAACATAACAGTACTTTTACCATCGCTGCTGATGTCGGTGGTCAGCGTCAGGGCGTTGTATTCGCGATCGGTGGTTTCCATGTACCAGCCGCGTGATGAATCGTAACGCCAGTGGTAACGCCGGTTCATATTAATCAGACGCACTTTGGCGTTACGGACACTGCTCAGCTGTCCGCTGGCATCGGTCCGGATGAGTTCAAAACCGGCCTGCGAATTGGCTGCCGCGTGTTCATTAAACGCGGGACGGATACCAATCAGTGAATCGGCCGGCAGAACCCGGGCGGTGTAACGACGCACCAGGGGTCGCCCGCCGGTTTCGTACAGACTGCCGGTCACAGTAACTGCCAGCGGCGTTTCCGCATCCCGCCATTGTGAGCTGAGTTCTATCTGATAACGCCCGTCACCGTCCAGATTGCCGCCCTGATATTGAAAGGTCTGGTTATTACTGTCATCGCGGCTGTTACCGAAAAAATACTCCGGATACTGTTCAAACGGATGCGCCAGCTGAGCAACCCGTACACTGGCATCAAAACGGTTGCCGGCGGCCGGCGCACCATAAAGATATTCCCCCAGCAATGGCACCCGCACTGTGTCTGACGGCGTAAAAAACAGCGGGCGGGTTTCACCCGGGTTAAAGGTGAGCTTTAACCGCTCGGGCATAAAGTCTTCGACTTTAAAGCGGTAAACAACCCGGTTTTTACTGACCCCTTCCACTTCCAGACGCCAGTCACCGGTCTGCGCATCCTCCGCCAGAGGGTATTGATATTCATAGTAACCGGCGCCGCTGGACTGCAGACTGATGTCTTTTACTTTCTGTCCATCCGGACGGATGATGCGTGCTTTCAGCGGCTGGCGGCTCAGTGCTGCGCCATCTTCATCGCGTAATAAGGCTGAAAATACTGCGGTTTCGCCACCGCGATAAATATCCCGTGGTGCATAAATAAAGAGTTCGCGACTCTGATACGGACGTTCGCCCAGCTCAAAATCCGACAGATCCAGCGCCGCATTATCAAGACTGACAAAGCTCACTGATTCCCCTTTGCGGGCGATCAGCACCTGTCCCCATTTTTTGCTGCGCCGTATTTTTACATAGCCCTGATCGTTACTGCTGCCTTCATAGGCGACTGAGCCGTTGGCATTAATCAGCTGCACACTGGCGCCGGCGACCGGCGATGGCTGTGTCAGTGTGTTCAGATAGACATCAAAGTGATTGCCATAGGTGCGGATCTGCATACCGATATCGGTGACGGTGAAATAGGTCACGGATAAACGGCTGTCGAATTTCCCGGGACGCTCCATCACTGCAATGTAAACCCCTGCCTCACGCAGGGCTTTGATATTCTGCACCGGCAGATTCACCAGACGTCGTTTATTGCGGTCATCAGTCAGCGCAAAACGGCCACTGTATACGCTGTCAGAAAACCGCTGCAGTTCATCCAGGCGATAATAACGCTCACTGAGCCCGTTGCTTTTCCAGTTAATAAAAGCGCCCAGATCAGAATCATTGACACGCAGAAAGGTTACATCCACTTCCGGCGTATTCAGCGCATAAACCGGCAGGCCGGTGTGCAGATTGAGTGGCAGAAAATGGCCATTACTGGCAAAACTGGCGCTTGGCTGCAGACGACCAAAGCTGATGCTTTTTTCACTGGGTTTATGCAGTGTCTCACCGTTAATGGCTGTCAGCCCCGGGGAAACCGTGGCTTTATAAGTTGTATCCGGTTCAACCTGATCGAAATACGCGGTGGTGCCATCCTCTGACAGAACCCAGGCACCGGACTGCACACTCCAGCGCCCCGGCTGAACCTGTTTTTCAACGGTGAAATAGGACTGAATATCTTTACTGGCATCGACCGGAACGGAAAAGGTCACACCAATAGCATTGCCATCGTCGTAACTGGCATCACTGATATCGGCAACCTGCAGGGGAACGCCATCATAAATGGCATCATCCACCGCAGGGGGCACGGCTTCTGCCGGCGTTGTCCGGGCCTGTGCCTGAGGCTGCGCCTGACCTTCGTTAATTCCCTCAGCAGACGGGGATTGTGACTGACTGTCCTGTTGCTGCGGTGTGTTTGCGGCCGTTTTTTGCGGCGTGTCATTATCACTGTCACTGCATCCATACAACAACACCGACGCACAGAAGAACGTCAGCAATAATGAGCGCGATGGGGGGAACATAGGTCGGTCCTTGATTCAGAATACGATGGGGCTGAACTATAAACGTCTGCGTCCCTGCTGACCATGATATCCATCACTGGAATTAATCTGCATCCGGGCCAGACGCCGCCGATGACAGGCGCAGCGTCCGTGCCGGCAATAGCCTGACAACAACAGGTGGTTGCGTTGACATCTGTTAACCGCTGACAACATTTTGTTTCAGTGACATTTATTAATAGTGACTATAGTTACAGACACACTTTTACTGTGGAACATCCGGTGTCAGCGCTTGCCCTGTTGCGTCCTGCTTTATTCCCGTTAACCGCTCTGCTGGCCTGTTGGCTGCTGTGGCCAGGCGTCACGGACTGGGGACAGGAATATGAATTTCTGTTACTTATCAGCCCGCTGCTGATCGCCGCCCTGTGTCTGGTTCTGGCTCAGGTTTTCAATCAGGGCCGCATCGGGCAGATGATCATTCTCGTGGTCGCCACTTACGGACTGATCCAGTGGCAAATGCAGAGTACCCTGGATCATCCGGCGACCTGGTGGATGTATTTCTGGCTCACACTCCTGTTTCCCCTGAACGCCATGTTGATCCGCTATCTGCCGGAGCGTCGCCCTCTGTCACTGTACGGTCTGATGTTTCCCGCCACGCTGGTGTTGCAGGCAGTATTCATTCTGGGGCTGCCGGGCCAGTTACTGACAACACCATTGGGTCAGTGGGTACTGACTTTTCAGCGCCAGCCCGGCGATGTGCTGATTCCGTTACCGGCCTGGATCAGTTTTGCGGTCAGCCTCGGTCTGGTTATTAACCGCCTGCCGCGCAATGCGGATGTACCATTGGCTTTTGCGGCCGTGATTATCCTGCACGGGCTGATGTTTTATCACTTTGATCAGCCTTATATGTCAGCTCTGACGGCGGTCACCGTCCTGCTGCTGTTATTCACCACCTTGCTGGTCACCAATCATCAGCTGGCCTTTATTGATGAGCTGACTGCCCTGCCCGGCCGGCGGGCGCTGATGAATGATCTGAAACACAGGCACGGGCACTACATTCTGGTCATGGCGGATATCGACCACTTTAAACAATTTAATGACACCCATGGCCACGACACCGGCGATGACGTACTGCGTCTGGTGGCCAGCCAGTTGGGTAAAACCACCGGTGGCGGACGCGCTTACCGTTACGGCGGGGAAGAATTTACGCTGATATTTCCGTCCGCCAGCCTGAAAGAATGCCGCCCCTTTATTGAAGCCACACGCGAACGCATCGCCTCATACCCTCTGGTCGTGCGCAATACCAGCCAGCGGCCGGAGGATCATAAGTCCGGTAAAAAGCAGCGCGGCAAGGCGGCGGATAAAAAAACACTGAGTGTCACCATGAGCTTTGGTGCCGCACGCCGGCAGAGCGGTGAGACGATTGAGGCGCTGCTGAAACGGGCTGATAAAGCTTTATATAAAGCCAAGCAGAACGGCCGAAACCGGGTGGAAGATGCGGTATGATAAGCACAAACCGTGAACCTCCGATGTCCCCATGAATAAAGAAAAACGTACAGAGATATTTTCCCGCCTCAGGGACCACAACCCCGAACCGCAGACAGAGCTTGAATATTCCACCCCGTTTGAACTGTTAATCGCCGTGCTGTTATCCGCCCAGGCGACCGACGTCAGTGTCAACAAAGCCACCCGACGGCTCTACCCTGTGGCGAATACACCGGAAAGTCTGCTCGCCTTAGGTGAGGAAGGTGTTAAGGAATACATCAAAACCATTGGTCTGTTTAACAGCAAAGCGAAAAACGTGATTAAGCTGTGCCGTATTCTCATCGATCAGCACCACAGTGAGGTTCCGCAAACCCGGGAAGAACTCGAAGCGCTGCCCGGTGTCGGACGCAAAACCGCCAATGTGGTTCTGAATACGGCCTTTGGCCAGCCGACGATTGCGGTTGATACGCATATATTCCGGGTATCCAACCGCACTAAAATAGCGCCGGGCAAGGATGTGGACGAAGTGGAAAAACGCCTGATGCGCGTTGTTCCGAAAGAATTTCAGCTGGATGCTCACCACTGGCTGATTCTGCACGGACGCTACGTATGCGTGGCCCGCAAACCAAAGTGTGGAGCCTGCATTATTGAAGATTTGTGTGAGTACAAACAGAAAACATCCGACTGAGAGGATTCACCATGAGACTATTACATACCATGCTGCGCGTCGGTGACCTGGACCGCTCCATCACCTTTTACACCGATGTGATGGGCATGCAGCTGCTGCGCAAACACGACAATGAAGAATACCAATACTCACTGGCGTTTGTCGGTTATCAGCCGGAAAGTGAAGGTGCTGTGATCGAGCTGACGTACAACTGGGGAACCAGCGAGTATGACCTGGGGACCGGCTATGGCCATATTGCCCTGGAAGTGGATAACGCCGCTGAGGCCTGTGACAGAATCCGTAACAATGGTGGTAACGTCACCCGTGAGGCCGGACCGGTCAAAGGCGGTTCAACCATCATCGCTTTTGTCGAAGATCCCGACGGCTACAAAATCGAACTGATTGAAAAAGGCCACGACAACAGCAAGCTCTGAGCCGGCCTGATACTCAGCCCCGGTAGCGGAAATGCAGTACTTTCAGGCCGCGGCCTGGCTGCGCTTCCCGGAAAACGCCGGGGTTGGCGATACGCCCGATAAATTCACACCCCGGCGCATGCTCCTCTGCCTGTTGGCGCAGGAAGCTTTCATCCAGATCCGGAGAATTCAGACACAACAGCAGATCGGCGCCCGCCGTCATAAATTCCGGCAGGCGACGCAGAATTTTTCCGTAGTCGCGGCGGATATCCACACTGCCTTTCTGAAACGTCGGCGGATCACAGATCAGCAGATCATAAGGACCGTGTTTTTTTACCCGCCCCCAGGATTTAAACAGATTGACCCCTTCAAAGATCACCCGCGATAAATCCTGACCATTCAGTCGATGATTATCGCGCCCATGCGCCAGTGCCGCTTTACTCATATCAATGTTCACTATTTTTTCTGCCCCACCCGCCAGGGCGGCGACTGAAAAGCCACAGGTATAAGCAAACAGATTCAGAACCCGCCGCCCGGCGGCATTATCCTGAACCCAGCGGCGGCCATGGGCCATATCCAGAAACAGTCCGGTGTTCTGGGCGCGGTTCAGATGCAGCCAGTAATCCAGCTGATGTTCACGGATGACCATCTGTTGCGGCATATCCCCCAGCAGGCATTCGAACGGTGCCCCCTGACGACAGCGGAACTGCACAACGACCTGTTCAGCGCCGCATTCGTCAGCCAGAGACTGCGCCAGACAACTCAGCGCCTGCGGACCCTCTTCGGCGTACAGGGTAATCAGCGCCAGCGGCGTAAACCAGTCAATATTTATATGCTCAAAACCGGCCCAGGCATGACCCCGTCCATGAAACAGGCGTTGAGCGTCATCCCCGCAGGGGCGTACAAAAGGCGGACATAATGGTGACAAGAGGCATAAACCTTATAAAAAAGAACGACAGAGTTTACCAAAATGCATCTTACGGTGCTCAGTGAGGGCGCTCCAGCCCAGTAAAAGCGCGGCTTTCAGCCCTGACGGAAAATAGTTATCAATCTTCACCGCAAATGCTTTCTCACAGAGAATAAGTGAGATACTATGACTGCGTTGAAGCTATAAATCGGTAGCTCCAATGCGTTGGCGAGTGCCTCATATTGTAAGATATGCAAGATACTGGTCGATAGCGGCATAAATTGATTATCCCCGGCTCCGCCGGCCAGTATCGAGAGTATGCCAGTTAGTTAAGCAAATCCGGTCTCAGACCGGCGCACTACTCAGGAAAGTAAGCATGGCAAATTTAGTTGAAGGCACCGTTAAATGGTTCAATGACGAAAAAGGTTTCGGTTTCATTGAGCAGGATTCCGGTAAAGACGTATTCGTACATTTCAGCGCTATCAATGGCTCCGGTCGTCGTAGCCTGATGGAAGGCCAGAAAGTGACGATGGAAGTTACTCAGGGTCAGAAAGGCCCTCAGGCCGAGAACGTTACTCCGGTTTAATTTTAAACCGGTCTGCGTTTTCACATCAGCCCGTATCTCCGGATGCGGGCTTTTGTGTATTCCCGCCAAAACAAAGTTTTGTCCTCCCCCGGTAAGCTGATACTCTTGGTTCAGTCATACTTTATGGTGCCGGCGTAATCCCTAATGATTGATCAGGGCGAACTCTTTGACATTCCCAGTCCTTGTAAGCGTATCTGCGTTACCAATAACCGTGGCTACTGCAAAGGCTGCTTCCGTTCACGTACTGAACGCCTCAACTGGCTCAAATACACAGATTTCCAGCGTCAGCTGATTATCAACCTGTGTGAAAAACGCCGTCTGAAAGTTCTCAATGCGAAACTGAATCCACACACCGACGTGGATGAAGAAGAAAGCACCCCACAGGCAGACCTGTTTGCCGACAATACCGCCACAGGGACTCTGACCAACCATAACCAGCGGGACGAGTCATCAGCTCCGCAAAGCAGCACACAAACTGCGACGCCGGACAGTGCCGATACAGAAACATCTCAGAACCCGGCACCTGAACCGCCGACACCGGAGCAACCAGCCGCTGCACAGCAAACGACAGACACCAGGCAACAGATAACCGCGGAGCCGACCAAAGCGGAAGATACGCAACCGTCTGACGGGCCTGCACCTCATAAAACCCGGCCACGGCCGCGCAAAGAGAAAAAGAAACCGTCACACAATGATGATCAGCTGGATATGTTTAACTGATAATCACCCGCTGACGACGTGCGCAGAAGCCGGTACCATCTGCATCCAGCCCAGCGTAGCGGACGTGTCCGTTGTCGGTTTGTATTCGGCGCCGATCCAGCCCTGATAGCCGGAAGTTTCTATACAGCGGAAAATAACGGAAAAATCCAGATCGCCACTGCCGGGCTCCCCCCGCTGTGGAATATCAGCAAACTGGATATGCCCTATTTTATCCGCATTGGATTCAATAAATTCGCACACTTTACAGCCCATCAGCGACATATGATAAATATCGAACTGGGCCTTAATATGTGGATGCTGAAGCTCATTAATGATATCCAGCATCTGATCCGCCGTATGAATAAGGAAATCCGGCATATCCCGGGTATTGATGGCTTCAAATGTGGTGGTTATGTGAAAAGGTGCCAGACTGTCGGCGGTTTTAATCAGATTTTTTTTAAAGGTATCGAGGTAAAAAACCCGTTTATTTTCATCGTCACAGCGCCCCGGCAACACATTAACACAGGCCACCTTCAGCGCACGTGCATAAGCCAGACACTCCACCATGGCAGCGGCATATTCCGCCCTTTTACCCGGCACGGCTGCCAGCCCTTCGCCACCGGCCATCAGGTCGCCCGCCGGTACATTAATCAATACGCAACGCAGCTGGTTATCACGCAAGGCACGCTGAATATCACAGATGGGCGTGTCATACGGAAACTGAATTTCCACCGCCCGGAAACCATCCTGGCTGGCCGCAGCAAAGCGCTGCAGAAAAGGGAGTTCCGTATACATCAGTGACAGATTGGCCGTGAACTTCACCCATTTTTCTCCGTATACATTGACACCAGAGTGCAGGGATCTTTGTCCGCATTTCCCTGTGATGCATGCAGGCGCATTAATTCTGCCCCCAGACCCGCCATGGGTACCGCGGTGTGTATTTTGCGCGCCAGATCATTCGCCATATCCAGGTCTTTTAACAGGGTTTTAACGTGCCACTTAACATCATCAAAATCGCGGCTGGCCATTCTGGGGCCGGTGAGCTGCAGCGGCACAGAATCAGCAAATCCGCCCTGCAGAGCCGCCGGAATAAGACTGGCATCCACACCGGCTTTTTCTGCCATGGCCATAACTTCTGCCATCACCAGTACATTACAGCTGACCAGCATCTGATTACCGATTTTAGTGACCTGACCCGCACCGACCGGCCCCATCCGGGTCACCCGCTGAGACAGAGGCGCCAGTACCGGACGTAACCGGTCGATAAGAGATTCGTCACCACCCGCCATAATTGCCAGCGTGCCCTGCTCCGCCCCGGCAACACCACCGGATACCGGAGCATCCACCCATTCAACGCCACAGCGTGCTTTCAGTGCCGCCGCCATGTCCCGCGTAGCCTGCGGGTCGATACTGGAGAAATCCACCAGTATCTGCCCGGCTCTGGCATATCCGGCAATGCCATCAGGGCCCAGCACCACATTCTCAACCGCCGCACTGTCCGTTACACAGATCATAAGAATATCGCTGCTACCGACCAGCTGCGCGAGCGAAGACACCGGCTGCGCGCCGTCGTCTTGCATGGCCTGAGCCTTATCAGCACTGCGGTTCCAGACACTGACCTGATACCCGGCCGCTAACAGGCGCCGGGTCATGGGCACGCCCATCAGACCCATTCCGATAAATCCAAGACGCGGTTTGTTCATAGCAACTCCATTATTTGCGTCAATAATATCAAACACTTAACCAAGGTCTAAGACATAAGTAACAGTTTGCCATCAGTGCTCAGGTATTTTCTTTCTTCTGCATTTATCCGTTGCCGCCTGTCTGTCCACTTATTATGCACAGGCAGGGTTACAATAGTCCGACACGCATGATTCGCCTGTTGCATCCAATCGCCTATGCTCAGTCAGGTAAACAGAGGATTAACCTGATGAGCATGAACACGATTTTCGCTGAATCCCGGGAACTTCCCCATCTTCCCGAAGTTGTACAGGCGCTGATGACCAGCTTTCATGATAACGATGTCAAAGTCGATACCATCAGTCAGAATGTTGCCCGGGACCCGTCACTGACGGCTAAGGTTCTGCGTCTGGCCAATTCTGCCCATTTTGGTCTCGCACGCACGGTGGCTACACCTCAGGATGCGGTCATGCTGCTGGGGTTCAGTACCCTGCGTACCATGGTACTGGCGTCCGGTGTCAGTGGAGCTTTCAGACTGCCTCAGGCGTTTGATCAGAAAAAATTCTGGCGTGATTCCTTCGCGGTGGCAGCGCTGTCAGGCTGGGTATCCACCTATGTCGGAAACAGCGACAGAGACATTGCCTTCACCTGCGGTATGCTGCATGGCATAGGCTCCCTGCTTATGCGTGTTGTTATGCCGCTGGAATGCGGGAAAATTGATGACATTGAAGCTCTGGGCGGCAAACGCTACAGCCTGGAAAGCGGCCAGTGGGGTTATAACTCTGCGGATGTCGGCGCCGAGCTGGCGAAACGATGGAAATTCCCGGTGCAGATACAGCAGGCTATTGAACAGCAGAATAATCCGGATACCGGCCAGCCTTATTCAACCCTGGCAGCGATAATTTATCTTGCTCAGTTCTTACACCGGGCTCAGCAGGAAAATCTGGACGAAGATCAGATCCGGGCATCCTTCCCGATGGCGGTCGCCGGGCAGATTCAGATGGACATTAAGCACGCTTTTGAGGATCTGTCATCGATCGGAGATCTGGATCCAGGTCTGGATGCTCTGCTGACTTAGCAATATCCAGCAGCGTCTGACTGGCAAACCACGCCTGGCTGCGGGCAACCCGCTGCTCTGCCGGCAGGCGGGTATCGGCGTCACTGAGGGCATCAATGCGCTGCAGCCGCGGCAGCAGACCCGTGCCATTGGCGACCTGAATAGCCAGCCCCGGCCGGGCATTGAGTTCCAGCAGCATAGGACCGTAACGCTGATCCAGCACCATATCAGTTCCCAGATAGCCCAGGCCGGACACGTCGTAACAGCGTGCAGCCTGCTCCAGCAGAACCTGCCACTGCGGCACTTTTAATTCTTTCAGCGCACGCCCGGTATCCGGATGATGCAGCACAGGCACACCACTCTGCACAGCGTTCAGGGCCCGGCCGGTGGCGATATCAATGCCCACACCAACGGCTCCCTGATGCAGATTGGCTTTGCCATCTGAGCTCCGGGTCGACAACCGCATCATGGCCATCACAGGATATCCACGACAGACAATCACACGAATATCCGGTACGCCTTCGAACGAGTAATCGGCCAACAGGGGATCAAATTCAATCAGCTCTTCGATCAGAGCAACGTCCGGCGTGCCGCCCAGACTATACAGTCCGGCGAGAATATTGGAGGCATGCCGTTCGAGATCGGCCAGCGCCAATGACTGGCCGTTATTCTTTACAAAGCCGCCGTCTTTTTTATTCAGAACCAGAATGCCCTTACCGCCACTGCCCTTGGCCGGCTTAATGGCAAATCCGGCGATGCCATCCAGCATATTGCCCAGCCGGGTGACTTCATGCTGGCTGCGGATGGCACCAATCAGAGCCGGAGAGGCAATCTCCGCCTGTTGAGCCAGCAGCTTGGTTTTCAGTTTATTGTCGACCAGCGGGTAAAGCTTGCGCGAATTATAGCGGCTGATATAAGCAATATTGCGCCGGTTCATCCCCAGAATGCCGTGTGATTTCAGACGCCAGGGCAGAATCAGCATTTATTGACTCCCGAATGACGCGAAGCGGCGTAATTCAAGCAGGCGATAACCTGTGTACGAGCCAATCATTAATACCAGCGCCAACACCACAAACTGGATGCCGATAAAATTAAACGTCAGATGACGGATCCAGGGATCATTCATCGCCCAATAGGCCAGCACAGCGGTCAGCAGACTGCCGCCTCCCTGAACCACAACTTCATGAACACCTTCTTCTTCCCACAGAATCGACATACGTTCGATGGTCCAGGAGAGAATAATCATCGGGAAGAAGGTGATTTTCAGCCCTTCCGTCAGGCCTACTTTAAAGGACAGCACACTGAAGATACTGATAATAGCGATCACGGTAATAATCACCGCCGTTATCCGCGCCACCAGCAGGAGGTTCAGCCTGGACAGATAACTGCGGATCAGCAGACCGGTGGCAACCACCAGCAAGAAACCCACCAACCCGGTCACCAGCGATGTCTGAATAAACGCCAGTGCAATCAGTACCGGCATAAAAGTACCGGACGTCCGTATGCCAACCAGTACCCGCAGAATACAGACGATCAGCGCCCCGATCGGGATCAGCAGAATGGTTTTAAACATCGCCTGCTCTTCAATGGGCAGACTGTGAATGGAAAAATTCAGAAAATCATGCTGACTTGACAGGTTTTCGGCGATATTTGCGTAGGTGGATTCTTCCCGCTTAATCATAGAAAAACGGATGCCGGAGTCACGCCCGCCCATCACATCCAGTACCGGCGCGCCATGCTGTTCCCATAACAACATAGACTCAGGGTCACGGGTAAGCGATTCCACCGGTTCGCCCGGTAAACGGAAGACTTCACTGCTGTCACCGGACCACACCCGCAGCATAGTCACCAGTTGCTGGCGGCGGCGACCATCTTCCAGCGGCAGTCCATAAACCAGTGTTGCGCTGACCCGGGCTTTGTTCAACATATCCACCAGCAGTTGCGGTAAACGCTCGCCAAAATGGGTTTTCAGCAGTTGTATATCCTGATCCGGGTCCTGATCACCAAAGCGTTTCAACAGTTCACGCACCAGGCTGTAATTATCAGCTGAGGTCGCATAGGCGCGGCTGAGCACGCTGTTCACGGCGGTAGCATAGGGTTCAGGCCAGCTGACGGCACGGATTTCCGGCGCCGGCAGTTCCTGCAGTACAGGTTGCTGACTGACCAGAATTTCTGCGCGGTAGAAAAGCTCCTGATGTCCATCCGCTGCACGGATAGTCCATTCAGCTCTGGGGTCATCGCCTTCGATAAAATTCAGACCATACCCGGGTGACGCGCCGGCTTCTTTCAGTATGGTAAACCCATCCTGATCGCCCGGTCGCGCCATCGAAACCCGCACCGGCTCTCCGTAGGCGGCAAATTCCACACTGGCTTCTACCGACCAGATGGTCTGGGTTTCGCCATACATCAGTGGTACTTCGTATACCCAGTGGCGATGCAGAATCAGAAAAATCCCCACCACCAGCAGCACGGCAACAATAATAAAGAGCGGTAAACGGGGAAGATTTATTCTGGAAACGGGCGACACTGCCATTACTCCTGCGGCGCCGCCGCCTGTGTATCCTGATGATCAGCTTTTATCATTTGCTGACTGCTGACGTCCTGTGATCCGTCAGCCTTTTTATCAGAACTGCGGGATGATTCCTGTTTTTCTTTATTCTCTGCCGCTGAGCCGGCCTTTTCTTCCGGCACTGGCTCATCCGGTTCAAATTTTGGCTGCACCAGTTTTTTACCCACATCAATCAGCGTTACGTCGCGTAAAAAACTCCGCCCCAACAATATCGGATAAGTCATCTGCGAACGGTCAGTGAGCGAAAATTCGGTGTCCTGCTGCAGGTTGTTGCCCAGATTCACGGTCAGACTGACCACCGGACGACGGTCGATTTCTTCTGAAGAGGCCTGCCGGATGCGCACGTGGCGAACCAATGGCGCTTCCACTGAAATCGGATCAATTTCGTCATCATGCTGCAGATCAAACTTTACCCACTTCTCGCCATTGCGCTCAAAACGTTCAATGTTTCTGGCACTCAGTGACGACGTGGCAGCCCCGCTGTCGACGCGGGCTTTATAGTGATGTCCCGGCGGCGAAATATATATCCATTCACTGGACCCCACGAGTACGCGGCCATCAAGCTGGTCAGCACTGGCCCCTGTGGCCGGGCAATCACTGTTAACAAAGGAAGGGTTGGCCGCAGCCAGCGCCTGCACTTCGGCACGCAGCGTATCAAAGGATTGTCTCTGCTCACGCAGGCGGCTGCTCACCTGCTCCAGGCCCGAGCATTCAAGTACCGGCGACGGTGCTGGCGGGGGCTCTTTACGGGCCTGTACAGCCTCTTCAACAATGGCGCGGATAGAGTCATCGGTCACGGCCCGGTGCTCTGGCGACGGCCAGGAGGCACAGCCGGACATCACAGCAGTCAACAGGCCAAACAGGGTTATGGCTGCCCTTGAGGGCATATCAGCCTCCGGTAAATCTTCAGGTCGACGGCATTTAACCACAGTGCGGGTATAAGCTGAACATCGGTTGTTTATTTTCCTCTGGGACAATCTGACCCACAGGATGAACTTCAGCGTGATATGACAGACGGACATAAAAAAAGCTCCCGAAGGAGCTTTTTTTGCAACAGCCTGTTTCAGACCATTCAGGCCATTTGCGACTGAATGTAATTCTGCAGACCAATACGGTCAATCAGGCCCAGCTGTTGTTCCAGCCAGTGTGCATGATCTTCTTCGGTATCATCCAGCAGCTTCAGCAGCATATCCCGTGTCACGTAATCTTTGACGGATTCGCAGTAATTCATCACTTCGCGCAGATGCGTGACAACGGCGTACTCCAGATCCAGATCCGCTTTCAGCATGGATGGCACGTCTTTACCCACGTTGATGGGTTCACGGGTCACCATATCCGGAATGCCTTCCAGAAACAGGATACGTTCAATCAACTCTGAGGCGTGGTCTTTTTCTTCTTCAAACTCATGGTTAATGCGATCAAAGAGTTTATCCAGACCCCAGTCCTGATACATGCGGGAATGAATAAAATACTGGTCCATGGCCGTCAGCTCTCCGGCCAGCAGAGCATTCAACATTTCAATGACTTTCGCGTCGCCTTTCATATTCAGTCGTCTCCCATCATGCTTTGCAGGTAATTCTGTATACCACTGTGTTCAATGATGTACTGCTGGCTTTCAATCCAGTCCAGATACTCTTCTTCGTATTCGAGAATGTCTTCCAGCAGATCCCGGGTTACGTAATCACGGACTGATTCACAATAGGCAATAGCCTCTTTCACCACCGGCAGCTGCTCGAGAATCTGATCCATATCGCACTGCAGCATTTCTTCCGGTTTTTCACCTACCCGCAAACGGTTCAGTTTCTGCAGATTCGGCAAGCCTTCCAGAAACAGGATACGTTCGATAATGGCGTCGGCCTGTTTCATATCCTTGATGGATTTTTTATAGGCTTTTTCGTTCAGTTCATCCAGCCCCCAGTTTTTAAACATACGGGCATGTAAAAAATACTGATTAATAGATGTCAGTTCTATACAGAGTATCTGGTTAAGATACTCATTAACCTTAGAATCGCCTTTCATTATTTTCGCTCCTGAATCCGAATGACACACAGTCTAAGTTCCTGCCTGATATTGCGCAAGAAAATATCATAGGTTTTACATATCGTTGCTATTGATTACCGGCATTATTCACTGACAAAGCCGATATTGATTGAAAGATGACAATACAATATTCGCCGGTTTTTAATACAAATTATTGTTATTCAATATAACCGTCTTTTGTCAGTTATATAACAATGAATAAAAATATTTCTTATTCGTTTATAACTCCCGGGTTATCGGGCCGGTTTCATACCGATATGAAATGTGCCGTCTGAATGAAAGCACACGACCTGTTGCCGTTTTCTGCCAATTAAAAAAGGTTCGTCGTCAAAAAATAAAAAGTTTTTCCAGTGCTGACGAAATGTTTTCCAGTTGGTCTGCACAACGTGTTCCGAGTGATAACAGAAATAGACAACGGTATTGTCATCCCAGCTCAGATGCGCTGCAATCAATTCCGGCAATTCATCACTGTCACTGTCCCAGGGTTTCTGCCAGTTACCCTGCTCGCTCCAGACGCCGTTACGGGCAGGCCAGTCATCGCCGAGAAAATGGCTCGCATGAGTTGCTTCTTTGCTGATGTACTGACGCCAGATCTGACCAGAGCTTTCGCTGGTCAGTGGCCGGATATCTGCCAGTGCCTGATCGCTGACCGGTAATTCACGGTGGCGGAAAATCCAGCCCTGTCTGTAATCGGACCAATCAAGATAATTCATACGTCTGCGCCTGCTGAACCAGGCAACAGGTTAACATTTTAACTCAGAGTAGAGAAATAACGGCTCAGCCTTCGACCCGGTTACGGCCTTTTTCTTTGGCCGCATAGAGTGCGTTATCCGCATAATGCACCAGCTGACTGGTACTTTTACCATCCTGCGGAAAAGAGGCCAGGCCCGCCGACAGGGTCAGCCGGAGATCACAGCCCGCTGTCCGGAACGGCGTCTCCTGCAACGTGGAACGGATTTCTTCAGCCAGTCCGCGGGCACCCTGGTGATCAGTATCCGGCATCACCAGCAGAAACTCTTCTCCGCCCCAGCGCATCAGAATATCCGAGCGGCGTATGCGCGATGACATCAGGCCGGCCGCCATACTCAGCGCCCGGTCACCGACCTGATGGCCATAGGTATCATTGATCATTTTGAACGCATCGAGATCAAACAGCGCAATACTCAGCGCCTGCTGCTCTCGTAACGCCAGCTGTAACTGCTGATCGAAGGCTACATAGCCTGAGCGGCGGTTTAACAGGCCGGTCAGTTCATCACGGGTCGCCATACGGATCAGCTGCTCTTCCATCAGCTTACGCGAATGAATATTACGCACCATGCCGACAACACGCTGCGCTTTACCGCTGGCATCACGCTCAGATACATGGCCACGGTCATGAATCCACACATAACCGCCGGCCCGTTTTCCCAGCCGGTATTCGAGGTCATAGCGGTCATGACGGCCATGCAGATAGGCATCCAGTTCCTGCATCACGCGGGCGCTGTCCTCAGGATGAATGCTGTCTTTCCAGGTAAACAGATTGTGTTCGATTTCGTAGGGACCGTAACCCAGCATGCGTTTTAGCGGCATGGAATAGAACACCTGGTCCCGTTTAACATCCCATTCCCACATACCGTCTGTGGCTTCGTTCAGAACAAACGCCAGCAACGACTCACGGTTGCCCATATTGGCACTGGCAGCCGCCCGGGGCGTGATATCACGCACGGATATCAGCAGGGATTCCTGGCCATTCCAGTCGACCATTTTCAGAATTTCTTCGGTGGGATACGCCTGATCATTCTCGCGCAGATACCAGCTGTTCTGTGTCAGCGCCGGTTGTTGTCTGACACTGTCCATCAGCGCCTGCCAGTGAGCACTGTCGTATTCATCTTCGCGCAGGGCATACAGCGAATGACCCACGAGATCAGCACGCTGGCGTTTCAGTTCATGACAGGCAGCCAGATTGCAGTCCAGGACCACACTGTCCGAGGGGGATACGAGATAAATCGCTTCCTGCAGGCAGTCAAACGCCTCCATACTCCGCCGCGTGCAGCCATCCGCTGTATTCAAGTCGCCAACCTTTGCCATGTCGTAAATTGTCAGTCTCTGCCTGAGAACAATGCGTTTTCTATCAGGAAAGCATAGTTCACAGGCACAAAAAAAAGCCACCTGACGGTGGCTTTAATTTTGCCAGACTCAACAGTGCCGGCCAGCTTGCAGACGTCGGCGGGACGCCTGCCGCAAAGGGAGCAATCAGTCTTTGAAAGTGTTTTCTGCAATAAATGCCTGAACCTTATCCAGCTCAGCCGGCATCACCTTCATGCGCTCTTCCCGCGTCATCAGGTCCGCCAGGTGGTGTGGCAGTTCCGGCATATCGAAGCCGCCACGCTGAACCGCATCTTCAAATTTCACCGGATGCGCGGTACCCAGTGTAATCATCGGAATACTCTTATCACGGCGGCATTCCCGGGCAGCTTTGACGCCAATCGCGGTGTGCGGGTCCAGCAGATAACCGGTTTCTGCGAACACTTCTTTCATCATATCGACGGTGGTCGCTTCATCGACCGCATAGCTGTCAAACAGCTCACGGGCGCGCGCCAGACGGTCTTCATCCAGGGAGACCACGTCGCTGCGTGCACTCATACGCTGCATCAGTTCTGCCAGTACCGGACCATTGCGGTCATACAGATCAAACAACAGACGTTCGAAGTTACTGGATACAGCAATGTCCATCGACGGTGTGATGGTGTGCTGCAGTGGATGAACTTCGTACTGGTTCTTACTCATCAGACGGTGCAACACGTCATTGCTGTTGGTGGCAATGATCAGCTGTTCGATAGGCAGACCCATTTTTTTCGCCATATAGCCTGCGAAGATATCACCGAAGTTACCGGTCGGTACAGAATACGCCATGGAGCGCAGTGGTCCGCCCAGATTCAGGCTGGAATAGAAGTAGTAAACGATCTGCGCCATGATCCGCGCCCAGTTGATGCTGTTTACGGCGACCAGTTTGCGCTCACCACGCAGGAAGTCCTGGTTGCCGAAGCTTGCTTTGACCATGTCCTGCGCCTGGTCGAAGTTACCCTCGATGGCGATGTTGTAGATATTGTCACCGGTGACAGTGGTCATCTGACGACGCTGCACTTCTGACACCTTGCCATGCGGGTGCAGAATAAAGATATCCACATTACGGCAGGCTTTGGTGCCTTCGATGGCGGCAGAGCCAGTATCACCGGAGGTCGCCCCCATGATCACCACTTTTTCATTGCGGCGCTCCAGCACATAGTCCAGCAGACGACCCAGCAACTGCAGGGCAAAATCTTTGAACGCCAGTGTCGGGCCATGAAACAGTTCCAGCACGTATTCGTTATGATCCAGCTGCTGCAGTGGCGCGATGGCTTTATGCCCGAAGTTGGTGTTGTTATACACCTCTTCCAGCATGGTCTTGAGCGCCGCAGAATCCACACAGCCTTCAACAAAGGGATAAATCACTTTGTGTGCCAATTCGGTGTACGGCAGGTCACGCCAGGACTGGATTTCTTCCAGGCTGTAGTGCGGTACTTCTTTAGGCACGTAAAGGCCGCCATCGGTCGCAAGACCGGTCAGCAGCACGTCTTCGAATGTCAGTTCCGGGGCATTTCCGCGGGTCGATATATATTTCATCATGGGCTTAAGCCTGCGGGGTCACATCATCAGCGAAATAAGGAGCGCGTAGTGTACATGGTTCGCGCCCGGCGCGCACCCGGCGTCCCTACAGGCGGTCCAGCATAGCGGGAGCATAGTCCTCAGCCGACACCTGCATTCCACGCTGCTTAATGCGTTCATCCAGATCGGCAATCTGCCGGTTCAGCTCTTCAAGAGTCAGGGTATTATCCTCCAGCTGATACAGATGCCTGGAACCATGTAACTGAAAGTATTTCACCACGATGGCGTCCGGATTATCCTCTTCCAGTGCCTGTTCCAGTTTACGGGAAGCGCGGTAAATACGGTTCAGCTCGGCTTTCAGCTGGCGCATATAGCGGATCTCATACATCCATGGCTTATCTTTGATCAGATTCATAATCCCGGCCAATACGAACAGAGATGTCACCACAGCGGCCAGATTCAATAAGGTGTTGGAATCACCGCTGCCCCAGAGCCCGGTATAAATCTGCGACAGCGCCAGTGACAACACCAACAGCCCGGCCACCAGTGCAGCCTGAAAACGGTTGAGACGTTTCTTGAAGCGCGCTTTATCAATATTTTCCAGTTTCATACCCGCCGGTTACCTCAGCAGCTGTGTGTTTGGCGCGAGTATAAAGAAAAGCAACGCCGGGTTCAGCGCTGCTGACATAAACAGCCGCTGAAAACTGGCACAAATGCCCCCTGTCAACCAACCTACCAGTAGGTAGGCTGGCCTCAGCATCAGGGATACAGTCATGACGAATTCAGTCCACACAGACCCAGGCACGCCCGTAAAGCGATCAGCAGCGGCCCGCAGCAATACCCGCGAGCAGCTGATCCGGGTTTCAGCCGAGTTACTCTGCACGCGCGGATTCAGTGGCTTCAGCTATCAGGATCTCGCCACCGAGCTGGGCATCCGCAAAGCCAGCGTACACCACCATTTTGCTCAGAAAGCAGACCTCGGGCTGGCTTTATGTGACTGGACTGAACAATGGCTGCGGCAGGGCTTTGAACATTTTGACCGCCAGGGCTCCGGTTCGGTGGACAAGCTGCAGCGCTATCTGCGCGCTGCTGCCAAACACACCTTTAATGAACACAAACAATGCCCGGTCAGTGCCCTGCACAGTGATCTGGCCATTCTCCCGGATACCATTCAGCAACGCCTGACGCAACTGATGCACATTGAACACCAGTGGGTCAGCGCGGTGTTTTACGCAGCCCTGCAGAACGGTGAGCTGGTATCTCATACGCCGGCACCAGACGACGCAGATCAGAACCGGCAGGATCAGGCCGACGATATGGCGCGCCTGTTTATTTTTACCTGCAAAGGCGCACTCTTTTATGCCCGTTTGCAGGGACCGGAATTTTTTAACCAAAGCATGGCACTGCTGTTACAACAGTGGCTGCCATTATCTGATAACGACCACAGCTGATACAGGAAAATACATGAGCGATATTCACCAGGCGGTCAGCGCCCTGTTCGAACCCATCGACCTTGGACCGCTGCATTTAAAAAACCGCATTGCCATGGCACCCATGACCCGTACTTTTTCACCGGGTAACATTCCCAACGATCTGGTCACGGCTTATTACGCCCGCCGCGCAGAAAATGAAGTGGGTCTGATTATCACTGAAGGTACCTGCGTTAATCACAAAGCGTCCAACGGGTACCCGCGCGTGCCTTTTATTTATGGCGACGAAGCGCTGGCCGGCTGGAAAAAGGTGGTCGACGCCGTGCACGCTAAAGGCGGAAAAATTGCGCCGCAGCTGTGGCACGTGGGTGCGATCCGTAAAGAAAATACCGGTGCAGATCCGGACCCTTCGGTACCGGGTTACAGCCCTTCCGGCCTGATTGGCCCTGGCAAAGAAAACGGCGTTGCCATGAGCATCGATGATATTCACGAAGTAATCACAGCCTTTGCCCAGGCAGCAGAAGATTCCAAACGCATTGGTTTTGATGCCGTGGAAGTACACGGCGCCCACGGCTACCTGATCGACCAGTTTTTCTGGGAAGGCAGTAACCAGCGTGATGACGAATACGGTGGTGACCTGGTGGGCCGCACCCGTTTTGCCTGTGAAATTGTCTCCGCCATCCGTGAACGTGTGGGTCCGGATTACCCGATCATTTTCCGTTTTTCACAGTGGAAACAGCAGGACTACAACGCCCGCCTGTGCGACACACCGGAAGAACTGGATGCTTTCCTCAAGCCGCTGGTCAACGCTGGCGTGGATATTTTCCACTGTTCTACCCGACGCTTCTGGGAGCCGGAATTTGAAGGCTCGGATTTAAACCTCGCCGGCTGGACGAAAAAACTGACCGGCAAACCGGTTATCACCGTCGGCAGTGTCGGCCTCAACGCCAGCTTTATCGATGAAGATAAACGCGACATGGTGGATGCTTCCAACGTGGCCACGGCTTCAATTGATGAGCTGGGCAAGCGCATGGCCGACGGTGAGTTCGACATGGTCGCCATCGGGCGCGCTCTGCTGCAGGACCCGCAATGGGTTGTTAAAATTAAGCAGGGCCGTTATGACGAGCTGCAGGATTACAGCAAAGCAGCACTGAAAGAACTGGTTTAATCTGCACAAAGACACACAGAGAAAGCAGCAGCGGCTGCTTTCTCTGTGTGTACTGCCTTAACTAATGCAGAATAAAATTCTCCGGCAGAATCTCTGCCGGCGGTTTCTCTCCCAGCGATTCGGCAATAGAAATTTCATGCACCCGGCATAATGCTTCCAGTGGCAGATCGTTGGCTTCACGGCCAAAGGGTTCTTCCAGCTGTTCGGATAAAGCATCCAGACCGAAAAAAGTATAGCCCAGTAATACCGTCAACACGGGCGTTAACCAGCCCATGTTTGTTACCAGCCCGAAGGGCAACAGATAGCAGTACAGATAGGCTACCCGGTGCGTCAGCACGGTATAGGCAAATGGCATGCGGGTACCGGCAAGGCGTTCACTGGCCGACTGAATCTTCGCCAGTTCTGACAGGTGACGATCCAGTATCTGTACACCGATCGTATCAATCGCCCCGTCACGGTACAGCCCGCCGACCAGGCGTCCGGCGTCGCGCAGACAAAAATCTGCCGGATTGGAATGCGTCAATACCTGAGCCGTACGCTCTTCCCCCAGCCAGTGGCGCAATTGCGGCGACGCATCTTCGCTGCGTAAGCGACCACGCAGAGCATGAAAATAGGCAGCCACCAGTGCCAGTAACTGCCGCCGTTGCGGATGATCGCCTAACAGGGTTTCACTGCTGCGTGACAGGCTGCGAACCTCATCGACCATATGTCCCCACTGCAGCCGCCCTTCCCACCAGCGATCATAGGCTGCGTTATTGCGAAAACCGAGAAAGATCGACATGGCGACCCCCAGCAGGGCAAAAGGCGCACTGGAAAACGGCGGGATATTCAGCCACTGCCATTGGTGCACGGCCTGGATCAGCAGTGCAAACAACAACAGCATCAGTAACTGCGGATAAATGGCCGTGAGGATGGTGCCACGGACAACAAACATCAGTGCCAGCGCACCGGGACGGTTTCGGACGATCATATCAATACTTCAGCAGTGGTCGCGGGGAGGAGATCATCGCAGATAGTGTCCCGTCAGCGAAAGTACCGGACCCGTTTATTCTCCCTGTAAGGTCACCACCAGACGCCGGCTACCGCCCTGATTGCGGTGCTCACATAAATAAATGCCCTGCCAGGTGCCCAGATTCAGACGGCCGTTACTCACCGGCACAGTGACCGAGGGGCCCAGCAGGCTGGCCTTGATATGAGCCGGCAAATCATCACTGCCTTCCAGCGTGTGTTCATAATAAGGTTCGTTTTCTTTCACCAGGCGGTTAAAGACAGATTCAAAATCCACGCGCACGGTAGGATCGGCATTTTCATTAATCGTCAGTGATGCCGAGGTATGCTGAATAAAGATATGTGCCATCCCCACGGATATATCACGCAGGTCCGCCAGCTGAGCGACGATTTCATCAGTCACCAGATGAAAGCCGCGTCTGCGGGGTTTCAGCCGGATCTCATACTGTTGCCACATAAAGCCTCCCGAAAGCAGTCATCTTTGTGGGGTATTGTACAAGTCTCAGCCGTACTGTCTTCTTCAACACAATAAAAAACCTTTGCCCTCCGTAAAACCGCACTCTGCAGGCCTGGTATCTGTCTTGCAGATACTTGCGGATAAGAGAATCAGAACGGCCAGCGGGACCGTCAGCGCAGATAATAATGGAGAGGTTATGAAGTTTATTCTGGATAAGCCTTTTGTGGATGCCATGATCAGTGAATTCGCAGAGCTGACATTTCTGGCCGACCAGTTACGCTTTGGCCAGCGGGCTGAAGTCCCGTTCCAGCAACTGGCACGGGAGCATATCGCCCATCTGCATCAGCTTTATCAGGCTGCCGGCCAGTCCATGGCGCCGCAGGCAGCGCTGGTAGCAACCCTGCTGCAGGCCAGCGACTATAAAGGACGACGTTTTCAGGAAGGCGAACTGGAGTTTCTGTTGCCGGAAATTGTCGCTTACCTCAGTACAGACACAGAAAAAGGCTGGCTGTTTAAAATCAACAACCAGAGCAAGCCCCTGCCCTGGCTTATTACCCGTCTTGACTATACCCCACCCGGTGAAGAAGAAACCGGCCGTATTCTGGTGGAGTTAAAGGCCAACGCCATGGCCAGGGTCGAGGTTCAGTCACTGACCATTCTTGAACGCGATATAAAAGACAAAACTCTGGCTGAAATTTTTATCGCCAAAGGCTATCTGAAAGAAACCACCGGACTGCTGGCCCAGTATGAAGAATCCGCCCAACGCTATTTTAACTGGCGCTCTGACACAGGGGAGCAGTTTGTCGCCCAGGGTACCGGCGTCTTTGCCGAAGACCCCAGCGCGTCACACCGCACCACCGACTGGAACCGTAAAAACCGGGTCGTACTTTCTTCCTCCGGCGAGCAGGCCCGGCTGGTGAACGATGAAAGTATTCTGCATAACCGCGAATTAACCCTGCAGCTGCCCGGCCAGGTATTAAGTAAATATCTGCGCAAAGCCGGGCGCAGCAATAATTACAATGAGGCCGTTGAGAAACAGGCAGAGCAGCTGGCAGACAGTCTGCACCCAACCCTGTTTACCGAAGTACCGGTACACGGCTACATCCTGATGTTTCACCTCGAACTGCACCATCACCTGTGGGTGCACGCCGATGACATGGCCCCTTATCAGTACCAGCCGGCATTGAAAGATAAACTCGTGCTGCCACCGGAACATACCGATCTGATCGACATACTGACCGCTGAAATGGATATGCTGATGGACGATATTGTGGCCGGTAAATCCGGTGGTACCACCGTTCTTTGTGCCGGCCCCGCCGGGGTTGGCAAGACATTAACCGCCGAAGTCTATGCCGAAATTATTCAGCGTCCACTGTACCGCGTGCACTCAGGTCAGCTGGGACTTAATGTGGTGGAAATGGAACAGGCGTTAAAAGAAACCCTGACCCGGGCACAGCGCTGGGGGGCCGTGATGTTAATTGATGAGGCCGATGTGTATATCAAACGCCGGGACGATAATATTGCTGCCAATGCCGTGGTCGGAGTTTTTCTGCGGGTACTGGAATATTTTAACGGCCTTCTGTTTCTGACCACGAACCGCGTCAACGATATCGACGAAGCCATCATCAGCCGCTGTATCGCACTGATTAAATACCATCCGCCCGGCCGCGACGACCGCCGCCGTATCTGGCAGGTAATGAACGAACAGTTCGGGCTGGCGGTATCAGAGGCGTTGAATGCGCAGCTGGCTGATATTTTTCCTCAGGCCTGTGGCCGTGATATCAAAGGTCTGGCGAAACTGGTAGCGAAATATTGCCGCTATAAAAATGTCAGCCCCACGATGGATGTCTTTATCCGCTGCAGTGGCTTCCGTGGTATGAGCAGTGAGAATATCGCCGCTGAAAACATTAACAGCCTCCTCTCCTGAGGCTGTTGTCACTGATCTGTTATCATTGTTGGAAGCTTAATGAAGCACAGGCAGCGGCAATATTTCCGCCACGCCAAAATGCACCGCCAGTATCTCAGCCAATGACGGCAGTGATACATTTTCAAAAGCGTCATAAACAGGGTTCGCCTCAGACAGCAGCGGATATTCGAGATGCACACCATAGTGCTCTTCATCCTGCCCTAAGGTGTACAGATACGCCCTGACATCCGGCTCGTCCGGCTGGCGCAGGTAAATTGCACAGCGGTCTGTTTCTATCCTGTCTTCGATGGAAAACGCATCCTGCCCCAGCTGCTCTACCAGTAACAGCAGTACATGCTTAATGCTCTGGTCTTTATCCAGCGACCAGATATTACCGCCACTCATACTGCATTCCGGTTCTGCTATCGGATTCATGCATCCGTCCTTTGTTTAATGAATGGCATTGTCTGCCAGTGCCTGCCAGCCGCTGTAGCCACCGGCCATATTGACGGTTTCGGTAAAACCAAAGCCGGTAAAAAATTCTGTGAGGTGTTCACTGCGATGGCCGCTGTAGCAATAGATTAATATTTTGCGGGCTTTATCGCCTTTCTTAATCAGGCTTTCAACCAGACCATCATGGGCGTGCAGTGCACCATCAATATGGCCGGCCTGATAATCTTTGACATCCCGGCAGTCCAATACCAGTACATCGTCCTGAGTAAGAAATTCACGCGCAGCCTGGCAATCCAGTGTTTTGATTTTGCTCATGTTATATCTCCTGTGTTGCGGTGGTGTCAGCAGGCATCTGAAGATGGAAGCTCTGCCGGTCAAACGGCATATTAATTTCGCTGAAGAAGTCAGCAGCGTTATCAATGGCATCGCGGATTGCGGCGATGATGTAGGTTTCCGTCAGTGCACTGGTGACCATGGATTCCGGCACAGCCGCTTCAATTCTGAGAGTTGACTGCTCAACCCGCCAGGAATGAAAACGCATACCACTGAAATCCGGCCGCTCATGTTCAAACGGTAACAGAAAACAGATATCCACATCCGGTTGTCCGCGGGTTAACGTGCGCCGTCGTGTGAGATTTGCCGCAACCTTTGTCAGAACCTGAACAAACTGACATTCTTTTAAGGCCGGGTCGGGGATGTAAGCCGCACAGAATAGGGCCATCGGGATGCCTCCGGTTGCTGTTTCCTGTTCAACACAAAGGCTGTTGCAAAACCGTTGCCATCCCTGGCACGGCGATTCTCAATAGTGAGAGATCAGAAGAAAGAGGTCATAGGCACTGAACACCAGGTACGGCCGGTACACATAGCGCGTACCCACAGCCGGTGCATACGGCTGTTGGTTTTCTTATCCAGCGGTTTCATGGCCTCCAGCTTGTTAAGCACTTCCACGTCGGGATAGACCACCGGGGTTTCCAGCACTTCTTTATCCACATAAGGCAGTGCCGTCTCCATGGCCGTCGGATAAGCCAGATAGTTGGAGTTACGCGCTGCAATCCGCGATTGCATCATGTGGCGGATAAATTCGTAAGCCAGGTCCGGGTTTTCTGAATTGGTTGGTATCGACATAACGTCCACCCAGAGCGAAGCGCCTTCATCCGGGATGATATAGTCGAGATCGGCATCACCATCGGTTTCTGCCAGAATATCACCGGAATACCCCACCACCAGACAGACTTTGTGATCGTGCAGGTCAGGACGATACTGTGTGGTGTGCAGATATTTGACATCGGCCAGTGTTTCTTTCAGTAATTCCCCGGCCTGATTGATCTCATCTTTGTCCGTGGTATTGATGGAATGTCCCAGATAAATCAGTGCGCCGGCAAAGAGTTCGTCGCGTTCATTCAGCAGCGCGATGCCACAGGACGCCGCTTTTTTACGCAACCCAGCATCAAACAGCATGGCCCAGGAGTGCAGCTTGTCGTCCGGGATGCCGGCTTTACGCAGGGCCGCGGTGTTTTCGCCAATGCCTGTGGTGCCCCACATATAAGGCACGCCATGCAGACCTTCTTTGCCATCCTGCTCCAGATACATGGACATCACATCGTCACGCAGGCCGTCGTAATCCGGCAGGCGGGAGACGTCCAGAGTGCGGATCAGTTTGGCCTCGGACAAGCGCTGAATAACCCGCGACGCCGGGAAGATGACGTCAAACTTATTCTCCGGGTTAAACAGTTTGGTACTGAACTCATCCACGTTGTCGTAGGTGACGTAATCAACCGTGGCGTTGTGCTCAGCCTCAAATTCACTGATCACATCGGGATCAATATAGTCCCCCCAGTTCAGTACCTGCAGCCGCTGTTCAGCGTTGGCCACCTGTACGCTGGCAGTAACCACACACAATCCCCAGAGGAAAGCTCTGATGCCCCGGTTCATAAATACTCCAAAGGTGATAGATTCATAATTAATTCACCATTTTGGGTGAAGCAGGCCATACAAACCTATATCCCCCAGGGGGTAGACCTTTTACGTCCGGTAAAAATCCGGCGGTAAACCGGCACAAAAAAGCGGAGACCAGTCTCCGCTTTTTTAGATTTATGTGACAAGCATCACATTAATCAGCGCATCGGTGGCATGCCGCCACCAAAAGGTCCGCCTCCGCCCATTGGGCCGCCAGGACCGCCGGGGCCACCGGGACCTCCCATTCCACCCATGGCGCGCATCATCTTTTTCATGCCGCCTTTGCCGGATACTTTTTTCATCATTTTCTGCATCTGCTTGTGCTGCTTCAGCACCCGGTTCACATCCTGAATCTGAGTGCCTGAGCCTGAGGCAATGCGCTTCTTACGGGAACCATTGATCTTATCCGGGAAATGACGTTCATCCCGGGTCATGGAATATATGATGGCTTCCATCTGCTTGAACTGGCCTTCTGCAGCTTCCGTTTGCTTAGCCACCTGCCCCATGTTGCCCATCCCCGGCAGTTTGTCGAGCATCGACGTAAGACCCCCCATTTTCTTCATCTGATGAATCTGATCGAGGAAGTCTTCCAGATCAAAGCCTTTACCGGATTTGATCTTCTTAGCCAGCTTATCGGCTTTCTTCTTATCAATGGTGCGTTCGGCTTCTTCCACCAGCGACAGAATATCGCCCAGATCGAGAATCCGTGACGCGACCCGGTCAGGATGGAAAGGTTCCAGGGCATCGGTTTTCTCACCCATACCCATAAATTTGATCGGCTTACCAGTGATATGACGTACCGACAGCGCGGCACCACCACGGGCATCACCATCGGCTTTGGTCAGCACCACACCAGTCAGCGGCAGGGCATCAGCAAATGCTTTGGCAGTATTGGCCGCATCCTGACCTGTCATGGCATCCACCACAAACAGGGTTTCAATAGGGTTGATGCCGGCGTGCAGGGCTTTGATTTCCGCCATCATGTCTTCATCGATGGCGAGACGGCCGGCAGTATCCACCAGCAGTACGTCGGCGGCTGCGCGTTTGGCAGCATCAATAGCGCCATTGGCGATATCCAGCGGCTTTTCGTCGCCGCTGGAAGGATGGAACAGCGCCCCTACTTCCCCGGCCAGGGTTTCCAGCTGTTTGATGGCCGCCGGACGATAGACGTCAGCAGAGACCACCATCACTTTCTTCTTCTCGCGCTCGTGCAGGTATTTGGCCAGTTTACCCACCGTGGTGGTTTTACCCGCCCCCTGCAGACCCGCCATCAGAATCACCGCCGGCGGCTGCGTTGCCAGGTTCAGACCTTCATTGGCCTCCCCCATAACATTCTGCAGTTCGTCATGGACAATCTTGAGGAATACCTGCCCCGGATTCAGGCTTTTCAGTACCTCGGTGCCAATGGCACGCGCTTTCACCTGGTCGGTAAAGGCTTTTACCACCGGCAAAGCAACGTCGGCCTCCAGCAGGGCCATACGCACTTCGCGTACGGTGCTCTTGATATTGTCTTCGGTCAGCCTGGCCTGGCCCGTAATACTCTTCAGGGCACCGCCAAGACGATCTGAAAGGCTGTCAAACATCGGAATCAACTCAAAGCCGTCAAAAATTCGCGCCAGTATAACCCGAGCGCAGCCCTGTCCCAAATCCGGCGGCGGCAATTCACCACAGCCAAAGCATGAAACATAATGACATACAGTCTTTTACCTGCACCGGGGTTGTGCGAAACTCCGGACTTCTGTTGGGGAATCGTTATATGTTGGCATTTGCATTAGCCCTTCCTGCTGTTGTTTTCTACCTTTGTGCGGCTTACCGTCAATGGCAGACGGTAAGTGGACGTAAACCGGAAGGACGGCTTGCCGTTCTGACCTGCACCATGGTGGGTGCCCTGCTGCATCTGGGCTCCATCGGTATCACCATGCTCGGGCGCGAGCACATTAACTTCGCCATGTTTGAAGTCGGTTCGCTGATTGCCTGGGTGATCATCCTGCTGCTGATTTTTTCCAGCTGGCGCAAGCCCGTCGACAACCTCTTTATTGGCCTGCTCCCCATGGCGGCGGTCATTCTGGTGTGTGCTGCTGTCAGCGGCCAGTATTACCCGCTGCCGGATCTGAGCTACGGCCTGGCCTGGCATATCCTGCTGTCTGTACTGGCGTATTCGGTGTTTATTATCGCTGCCGTTCAGTCCATCCTGCTGTATCTGCAGGACCTGTCCCTCAAAAAGCACCAGACGCAGGGGCTGATACAGTCCCTGCCGCCCCTGCAGACCATGGATCTGCTGCTGTTTGAAATGATCTGGCTGGGGATGATTCTCCTCACCGCTGCCTTTGCCATAGGCTGGCCTTATGTCGCGGATCTGCAGGCCCAGCATCTGCTCCATAAAGTCGTGTTTGCCAGTATTGGCTGGCTGGTCTTTGCGATTCTGCTGATCGGCCGCTACCGCTTCGGCTGGCGCGGTATTATTGCCAGCCGCTGGACCCTGACCGGAACGGCTTTTCTGGTATTGTCTTACTTTGGCACCAAGTTTGTGCTGGAAATCATCCTCCACCGCAGTTGACAGCAGCCCCATGCTGCCTATGATGGCGGGATCTTTGTTATAAGAGGAAGCCGTCCTTGAGCGACGTCCCCCTGAGTGTGCTGTTCGGCATACTCTTTTTACTGATTATTTTCTCCGGATTCTTCTCCAGCTCGGAAACCGGCATGATGTCGTTGAACCGTTACCGGTTGCGTCATCTGGCGAAAAGCAAAAACAAAGGGGCGATCCGCGCCTCGCAGTTACTGGAAAAACCTGACCGCCTGATTGGCACCATCCTGACCGGCAACAACCTGGTTAACTTCGCGGCGGCAGCTCTGGCGACCATTATCAGCCAACGTCTGTGGCCTGATAACCCGGATCTGGCGGTCTTCGTCAACACCATACTTTTTACCCTGGTGGTGCTGATCTTCGCCGAACTGACGCCCAAAACCCTGGCCGCGATAGCCCCTGAAAAGATCGCTTTCCCTGCCAGCCGCGCCCTGCTGGGTCTGCAATGGCTGCTGCATCCTTTCGTCTGGTTCGTGAATACCATTGCCAATGGCCTGCTCAGACTGGTGCGTGTGGACGTTAACAATGCCACCCCGGATAACCTCAGCACGGAAGAGCTGCGCACCATTGTGCGCGAAGCCGGTACCATGATTCCCAAGCGTCACCAGCACATGCTGATCAGCATCCTGGATCTTGAGAAAATGACGGTGAACGACATCATGGTGCAGCGCAACGAGATTGTCGGCATCAACCTGGAAGACGATCTCGATGACATTATGCAGCAGCTGCGTACCACCCAACATACCCGCATGCCGGTGTATAAAGGGGACATCAATAATGTGATCGGTATTCTTCACACCCGTAATATCAGCCGTTTTCTGACCTCCGGCGAACTGCTCAAAGAAGATATCAAGAACATCTGCCGCGAACCCTATTTCATTCCGGAAAGCACCCCGCTGCATACCCAGCTGTTCAACTTCCAGAAGAACAAGCGCCGCATTGCCCTGGTGGTGGATGAATACGGCGACCTGGAGGGTATCTGTACGCTGGAGGATATCCTGGAGGAAATCGTCGGTGAATTTACCACCGATGTTATGGCCGCCAGCTCCCCGGACATCCATCCCCAGGAAGACGGCAGCTATATCCTCGACGGCTCCGCCTACGTAAGGGAAGTGAACAAAGCCCTGAAGTGGACCCTGCCCATCGACGGTCCCAAGACCATCAGCGGCCTGATCGTCGAGATTCTGGAACACATCCCGGATAACCCGGTGTGTCTGACCGTCGCCGGCTACCGTATCGAAATCCTGCAGATCAAGGACAACACGGTTAAAGCAGCCAAGTTCACGCTGGACCCCAAATACCGTTTCCCGGATTAATCCGTTCGGCTGCCTGCTCTGGCAGCCGGCTCCCCGGACCGCTACAATACTGCCCCTTTTAATGAGCAACCGTAGCGAATTGTCATGACCGCACAGAACCCTCGAAAGATCCTCGTCACCAGCGCCCTGCCCTATGCCAACGGCTCCATTCACCTTGGCCATCTGCTGGAATACATTCAGACCGATATCTGGGTACGCTTCCAGAAACTGCGTGGCAACGAGTGCCACTATGTCTGCGCTGATGACGCCCACGGCACCGCCATCATGCTGCGTGCCGAAAAAGAAGGCCTGACCCCGGAACAACAGATAGCCCGGGTGAAAGCCGAACACGAGGAAGACTTCGCCGGGTTCCAGATTGGCTTTGACAACTTCCACAGCACTCACAGTGAAGAGAACCGTCATTTCTCTGAAGAAATCTACAAAGCCTGCCGCGACAAAGGCTACATCGCGTCGCGCAGCATTAAACAGCTGTATGATCCGGTCAAAGAGTTGTTTCTCGCCGACCGCTATATCAAAGGTGAATGCCCTAACTGTGGTGCTGACGATCAGTATGGTGATAACTGTGAAGCCTGTGGTGCCACTTACACGCCGGCAGAACTGAAAAACCCGGTCTCAGTGATTTCCGGTGCCACACCGGTGGAAAAAGAATCCGAGCATTATTTCTTTAAACTGCCGGAATTCCAGCAATTCCTGCGTGAATGGACGCGCTCCGGTACGCTGCAGGAAGGCGTTGCCAATAAACTGGCTGAATGGCTGGATTCTGACCTGCACGAATGGGATATCTCCCGTGATGCCCCTTATTTCGGTTTTGAAATTCCGGATGCGCCGGGCAAATATTTCTACGTCTGGCTCGACGCTCCTATTGGTTACATGGCCAGCTTTAAAAACCTGTGTGACAAGCGTGGCGACATCGATTTCGACGAGTTCTGGAAGAAAGATTCCACCGCCGAGCTGTACCACTTTATCGGTAAAGACATTATCAACTTCCATGCGCTGTTCTGGCCTTCCATGCTCACGGCCGCAGAATACCGCACGCCAACGGCTGTTAACGCACACGGTTTTGTTACCGTAAACGGTGCGAAAATGTCGAAATCCCGCGGTACTTTTATTAAAGCCCGCACTTATCTCAACCACCTGAACCCGACTTACCTGCGTTACTACTTTGCCGCCAAACTGGGTTCCGGTGTCGATGACTTCGACCTCAACCTCGAAGACTTCGTACAGCGCGTGAACTCTGACCTGGTTAATAAACTGGTAAATATCGCCAGCCGTACCGCCAATTTTGTATATAAAGCCGGCGGTAACCTGACCACAGAATGTGCAGAACCGGACATGGTGGCCGACTTTATTAACGCCGGCGATCAGATTGCAGATTTTTACGAAAGACGTGAATTCGGCCGTGCCATGCGTGAAATCATGTTGCTCGCTGACCGCGCTAACGAATACATTCAGGAAAAAGCCCCATGGGCAATGAACAAAGAGCAAGGCCGTCAGCAGGAGGTACAGGACGTCTGCTCTGTGGCCATCAACCTGTTCCGTCAGCTGATTACCTATCTGGCCCCGGTGCTGCCGGAAATTGCAGATAAAACCGCTGACTTCCTGAATCTGGACAATCTTGACTGGGAATCGCGCCGCAACATTCTGCTGGGCCACAGCATCAATAAATTCAAACCTATGCTGCCCCGTGCAGAAATGGACAAAGTGACTGCCATTCTGGAAGAAACCAAAGACGAACTGGCGAAAGAAACCGGCAAAACTCCGGACGGCAAAAAAGACGACAAGCCAGCGCCTCAGAAGTCAGACAAGAAAGACGCTAAAAAGTCGAAAAATAAAGGGCCAGAGCTCAGGGAAGACGGCAATGAAGTGATTGCCGACACCATCGAGTTTCCGGACTTTGCAAAAGTCGATCTGCGTATTGCAAAAATCGTCGATGCCAGCCATGTCGAAGGGGCAGAAAAGCTGCTGCAACTGACACTGGATATCGGCAACGGTGAAACCCGCAACGTCTTCTCCGGCATTAAAGCGGCCTACCAGCCAGAAGACCTGAAAGGCAAACTGACTGTTATGGTTGCTAACCTGGCACCGCGTAAAATGAAATTCGGTCTGTCCGAAGGCATGGTACTGGCGGCCGGGCCCGGCGGTGAAGACATCTTCCTGCTGGAGCCCCACGAGGGTGCTCAGCCTGGTATGCGGGTGATGTAAGAGCAACAACGATCCGTTGATTCTGTTGCCACACAGCCGGCCATATTCATTATGACCGGCTTCGGTCAACTCACTGTAAACCACCGTCAAGCCTTATAACAGGTACAACGGCCGGTTATCGGGACATATTGAGAAACAGAGAAAGGAATAACGATGGCCTATTTTGAAATTGAGTCCTATGCCGTGCATTGGGACACCCAGGAAAACACCGGCACCATTCAGCTGAATATGATCAATGGTGAAGTTCACGCCATCAAGCAGCTGACGGCTTCGACTGTTCATATGCTGATGGACCTGCTGCGCAATGAAAAACCCCTCTACTTCGATACCGATCGCCAAAGCGTACACAGCCACTTTGAGCCGATTGGCGAAAATGAATAAGGATGATAATCAACCCTTAAGGTGCTACTGAAGGTCTGTTTTATCATCACCAGTCCGGGCTCCGCGTTTACTCATAACACCAACTAAAAGCCTGCACCCGGGGGAACAGGTGCAGGCTAAATAAGAAACCTCAGCCCATTAAGGTTTCTTCATTAAGATCAATCACAATCAGGCGCATCATTCCAGAAACTCGCTGGATAAGATGTTACTGTTGCCCCTCCCGAAAGTGGCAGAATACCCTCCGCATCCGTGCAGTCATACGTAATGTTATTAAAATCACCGGAGCTGATATTGGTGCTGCTGGTCGCCGAACAGTTTTTGCCGGCAAACCCGGTCAGATACATATCGGAAAAGTTACCGCCGGTTCCTTCTTTCAGTTTGAAAGGAACATCAACATAGGCAACGCCGGAACCAACAAACTCAATATAAGCCTCAGAAATGGTACCGTTTGCCAATGGTGTTTTGGTCGAATCATTCGGATTTCCGGCCAGTTCCATGGCATGGTCAGAGGCATTGGATGAGGTGTTACCATTTTGCTTAATGTATACACCGGTAACCGAACCTGTAAAGCCATAATCCCAATCGATAGAATCATCACCATTACAGGTCAGCCACAGGTCAGTCACATCAACATCGCCACCGAAGAACTCGACACCATCGTCAAAGTTTTCATTCACATGAACGTGATCGATCGTGGTATTCGTATCATTTACGGCATAAAGCGTCAGGCCGTTAATTTCATCACCACCGTTGGCGACATCATCCGGATCATTAACATTGATTTCACTGCCGCCTTCAGTAATAACCACATACTGCAGTGTACCACTGCCGATGGTATCACTCAGGCTGCCACCAAAGTAATAATCGTCGCTGATACCTTCCATCAGGCAATCATCAGAACCACTGTTACATTCATTTGCCACACCAAAGCCGGACAAAATAACACCACCCCATTCGCCTTCGCCGGTGAAGTTTTCATCTTCACTTGAGAACACGATCGGATCAGACGCGGTGCCGACTGCATTGATGGTCGCACCACGACTGATAATCAGAGACGCATTAGATGCCGTGGCAATGATGTTAACACCGGCTTCAATGGTCAGCTCCGCATCATTTGCTGTTGCCGGTGTTTTACCGTATTTATAACCATCTCCCACAGTAACGGCACCAGGCAGCGCCCAGAGGACAGGCTTCTGGTACATAACATCATTACCATTAAACAGAGTTTTGTCCGTAGTAATGGATGAGGGAAGCTCACACAAAACGTAGTTTACAGTGTTCCAGTTAAAAGAAGCATTGGCAACAGAACCAACGGCCATACAGCTGCCATCGGATGCAAATGCACCGGCTGAGCTGAGCATCAAAGCAGAAACCATCATCAGTCTTTTCATAACAAAATCTCCAGAATGCTTTCCATGTATTCGTTTGCAACGGCCTGCATACAAACATTGTGATAATCAATTTCCGGATCAACCGGAAGATCAGCGGATAACTGATCACTGACTCCCCGGGGGAGCAGAATTAAAATACCACCAGACAGATGACAGAAAAGAGGCTGATTAATAACGAAATAAACCTAAAAATACTTACTTGGCAGGTAGCATTATAAAAACATCACATATCTTTCACATAGCCATTTCATTCTTCAATTTTCTATTAAATTTCAGATACCTTACTGACAATATATTTAATTTACCTCCAGGAATAGTTCGTGAACATATTATGACAAAGAAAAATAGGAAAATCGGAAAAGAAAAAGATATAAAAATTAACCTATCAGAAAAAAGGGAGCCGAAGCTCCCTGTTCAAAAATATTCATAAACGCCATCAGTCAAGCTGATTAATAATTTCTGAATACTGATTGTAATCAAATATACCAAGGTAATTGGTTTGTTGTAAAAATACTGTGTCTGATGTCACCGAATCACTGTAATCCCCTGAGTCCGTGCCGGCACTATTTCCCTGGATCACAACATCGTAGGATGGAAATTCAGGGTTAAAACCACCGGGATTCCGGCCAGACAATAATGGAGGCATCGCATAAAGTCCGGCAACTCCCTCGCGGACCTTATCGTAGGCATTATTGTTCTGAAACATATTCGGGTTAAACACAGAATCTCCTGAGAAAACAGGGACCTCATCAATCAAAGGCGTATCATTGCTCAGTTCTGCGCAACCTTCGGCCAGATTAACGATGTGAATATCCTGCGCCGTTAATGAGCCTGAAGTACCATCGATATAGAGACATTGTTTCATGGTGGACCCCATCAGGCTATAAGCATCCTGGTTTACACCGATGACACTGTTATACAGATTAAGGGAGCTGCCATCGTATAGAGAGATCCCTGTCTGATCGTACGCTTGCTGAACATAAACTGAATAATTCATGCTGATATTCGCCAAAACCGGTGCGGAACGCGGTAAGGCATCTGTATCATCCGGGTTATTGACCCCCTGAATATATGTCATGATTCCACGATCATTCTGCACATCGTAGCTGGACGTTATATACGCTCCCTGGATATTACCGACATAGCCATAGGACCACCTCATGGCACCGAAATAGCTTTCCATTCCATAATAGTAAAGATCCCGGAGGTTAACGGCCCCACCATGGAATTCCAGCATAAAGCGATCATGGGTATCGCCACTCTCAGATATCAGATTGACATGCTGCAAGGTTGCATCACGGCCAACGGCGTTCAGGGTAATATGAGCGTCCCCCCTCGCATTAAGGTACTCAATATCAACATTCCCATAGTCATTATCATAGCCGCCGAAATATCCGTATTTCCCCTGAATATTGCACACCTGCGTAGCTGCCAGCGCAGTATCTGCATCAGGGCATTGGTTGTGGCGGCCAAAACCATCGATGACCAGCGGCAGATTCAATGTCACCATGCCCTGGCTTTCAGCCGGTGTATCATCACTGTCAAAATATTCAGGTTCCCCCGATATCACCAGGGCTCCCCCCCGGGTTATATGCAGCACACTGTTTTCAGACTCCCCTGACAATTCAGTACCCGCTTCAATATTCAGCATCACCGGGTTTTCTTTCATGGCCGTCAGATCGGTCAGATGTTCATGCCCCTCACCGATATGCACTTCACCTTTAATACTCCACTTAGTGGGTGCTATCCGCATCACAGCGTCATCGATAAATCTGACTTCACCGGAACGGATAGCCCAGCCGGCTGTTGGCATGTTTTCCTGTATATCAGACAGGGTCCGGCCCGCAGCCAGCCCCTGCTGCACCGTCTCTCCGGCCCGCCCCGTATACTGACTGATGGTTACGTCATGATTGTAGGTGCCACCCAGAATACGACACACTTTCGTCAGAGGCCGCCAGCCACTTTCACTGATGTCTATCTGATTATCGCCGTTAAAGTCATAATCAAATGGGTATGGCAGTGTTTCAAACCCAACCAGCATGCCTAAATTATTGCAGGCTTCATCCGGAGCAATAACAACGGAATCACTCCAGTCTGCGCCATACCAGTCGTCATCACTGTCCATGACAGCACCGATATAATTGCTGTTATTCAGATAGGCGTAGGCATCACCGATTAAGCCGGCATAGGTATTCAGATCGGCGTGACGGGCGGAGGTATTACCGGTAATGACATAGGTGGTATCCAGCACCGGATCTTCTTCATACACACCACTGCTGTTAACCACATCGTAGCCGTAATCAGTGCCCGATAATTCGGATTCGTCAGCGAGCGAGTGATCACAGCTGAGGATGACACCGTCAAACAGAATATCTGCAGGATCGGCGAGCAGAGCTGCCGTTTCGCTGTCGTCGATATCAAGACATACAGAAAAATCAGAAAACACCGAATTAAACAACAGCAAACCAGAGCCCTGCTGCAGCAGAATGGCTGTATTGTCTGAACCAAAACCAACGGCAGTAAGATTGGTAATGACCGGCCGGGATCTGGGTTGAGCATTGTAATCCTGGGCATCGTTGATGCCGTGGAGTACCGCACCCTGGCTGCTTTCTCCGGGGTTGATAACGGCAGTTTCTATGGTACCGGCATAACCGTTTTGCCAGAAAAGCGGATCACCGGCTATATTGCCCATGACAAGATTATCCAGGTTAACACCACCGCCATTGATACTCAGACCGTTGCTTCCCGCACCGTATATATCCAGAAAGGAAATCTGTGATCCTGCGCCAACATTATTCAGCGTCACTGCTGCCTGACCATCTTCACCGCTATCAAATATACGCAGATACTGAATATTCAGCTGAGCGGTTTGGTCATCAATCGCAGCCTCACCATTGACGGTAATCCCCCGCCAGCCGGAAGTAATTTCACCTGTGCCTGAATCAATAACACTGATAACTACGGCGGCATTATCAGCACCGGCTACCTTCAGATGCGCATCAGGCTGAATCACCAGTTCAGAATCCATGTCGGCTTCAGCCAGCAGCCGGCTTCCGGTCAGGAGAGTCAGAGTCAGCGGATCCGTCAGCGCCTGTTCCTGTTCGCTGGCAGTAAGCTGCGTAAAATCTGAACCGGCCTGCACCTTACCTGAAAGACGCCAGACAATATGCTTAACGCTATAATCGGGTAAGCCACCCGCCGTTAACAGCCCTTCCATACTGAAAGAGCCATAGAGAGTTACCGATTGTGATATTTCAGCATTCAGGTCACATACCTGAAATACGTCTCCATCGATGGTCAGCAGGTCACTGGAAAGTGTTCCTGCTCCCATACACTGAGGAAAAAGAATCGCCGCCGGGTAAACATCCTGATTGGAAATACCGACATTACCAGCCCCCAACTGAGCCACAGTTTCCACACCAGAAAAACTCAGTATGTCGTTGCTTACTGTCCAGTTAAAACTGAGTGCTGCGTCCTCCCCGGTTATGGTATCGGTGGCCGAATGGATGGCTGACAACGCATTGTCTGTCCCGTTGGTAATACTGGAGCAGTTCAGCAACGAAGTGCTGATCTCTATCTGAGCAGCAGAATTCTGTGGCGCCAGGCAGGTCTCAAAGCCCTGCATCACAAGGTTATCAATGTGAACGCTGCTATCGGTTAACGCCAGCGCACTGCCTGCCTGATTAAACTGATCGTAAAAGGTGCTGTCGGTCAGAGTGACATCACCACCACGGATATCCACGGCGGAATAGAGGCTGGCATGAAGTATCCGCGCCGACAAGCGGCCCTGATAATCATTCAACACCACCGCACTGCCTGCCGAATGGGTGATATAAGGCACAGGCTGAGCACCCGCGAAGGTATCGCTGAAAATATTCCAGCTACCGCCGTGTGTTGCAATCCCGGTGTTACCGGAATAGGCAATCACACTGCCTGTTTGTCCTGCGGCCGGCGCATAGGCTGTTACCGCAGCCCGGATGATCCCGCCTTCATAGCCTGCCAGATTCACCTGGGTCTCGGCACCGGCTTCACCGATAACAGAGGCGTTACCGGACGACGGGGTATATAAACCGGGCAGTCCCTGAGCAGTACTGTTGTTAAAGCTGAGGCCATAAAGGGTTAAATCTGTTTCTGCATTAACACCGCCATAATATCCATAAGGGCCTTCGATATTACACAGGGCCTCAGGACCGGCATCGGGTTCACAATCCGTTGCTGCGCCAATGCCGTTAATAATGATTCCCCCCCATTCTCCGCCGCCGCTCTTATTATCATCGACAGACTGAATATTGGCCGACAGCTGCGCATTGCGGTGTACAATCACCACGGCATCAGCGCGTGCATACACCGTTGAGGATGGGCCATCACCAAGTCTGAAATTTTTACGTTCCGCCACCAGTTCATCCAGCGTCTGATAGGCTTTGCTTTCACCAAATTCGTAAACACCATCCAATACCCACACCAACGGCTGATAATTCCAGCTATTTTTAAGCTGAATCATATTCAGGGCACCGGTAATATTGCGGCTATTCGTCAAATGACCGAAGTCTTGGCTGAGAACACAGGCATTAACCGCTTCTCCATCAACCACCACCGGTTCTGCCGGCGTGCCCATGATACCGTATCCGGCCAATTCGCATTGTGCCAGCGACTCTTCCATACTTTTCTGCATGGCTGTCTCATCAGAGACATCGGCGCCACAGCCGGAAAGCATGACTATTGCAGATACTGCAGCCAGCATACGTCCCGTGTTTAATATTTTTTTCATAACGTAACCGTTCTTCCCATAACCTGACTGATAATCCGCTTGAATCATCCGCTCATAATACTTTCTTGTGAGTAATGTCATATCGCCCCCTCAGAACCGGTAGCTGATTTTCATTTTGTATTTTGGCCCTGATTTGTAGCTTAAATAGGACACGTCGTATTTGTCGTAATACTGACGTTTTTCAGAATCAAGAATATTTTCACCTGACAGCGATACCTTAAGATCGTCACCAAACTGTTTGGTATAAATCAGCTTAAGATCATCATAAGGCTCGCTGTAAACATTGGTCACGTTCGTGCCTGCATCCGGTGTAACGATGACCAGTTCTTTTCCCTTACGGTTGAAAACCAGCGTCAGCTCCTGACCGCTCGCAATGTGGTCGTACCCTAACTGAAGATTAAAGATGTAGTCCGGCTGCCCCTGCAGTGTACGGTTAACGTCGGATTCTTTACTGTCCTCTGACAGGCTGACTTCTGACTCTATATCGGTGTAATTACCCTGTACGAAGATTGTATGGCTGTAGCCCATATCAAATTCACTGCGGAAATCCATCTCCCAGCCCGTCACCTGACCGGAATCAACATTAACAAAAGTGTAATAGTCATAGTCATTACCGATCGAATCAAAAGAATTTTCGATCGGATTATCCATATCCTTACGATAAGCTCCGAGGCTGACAGATGACCTGTCTGTCGGGTACCACTCCAGCCGCATATCAAAGTTCTTAATATCGGCCGGCTTAAGGTCCGGGTTCCCCCGGTAAGCTGTCAGGGTTTCAATATCACGGTAAGTGCGCGGCAAGAGTTCAAAGGTTTCAGGCCAGCTGACGGTTTTGCTGTAAGCACCACGCAATTGCCAGTGATCATTAATCAGCCAGGTCAGCCCCAGCGAAGGCAGGGTTTTCTCCTCATCCAACAGCTCATATAAAGGCTCAGGGCTGAAGTAATACTGATCAGCCTCGACACGGAATGATTCCCGCCGGATGCCGATATTGGCCGTTACTGTATGCCACAGAGTCCAGTCCGTCTGCAGATAAAAGGCATTTGTTGTCTGTTCCACCCGGTACTGATAGCCCGAATCAATCCCCGTATCATCCACATCAGCCAGAGATCCGCCATAATTCACATATAAGCCATCACTTTCATTACTGCCATTGCCAATATTTTCGTCAGTAAAAATATCTTCAGGGTCAGGATACGTTTCGATGATAGCGGCTTTTTCATCGGACAGTTTATTATCACGCCAGGAATAACGGTCTTCGTATCCGTCTCTTGTTCTGTCCAGATAATAGATGCCGGTTTTGAGTGTCACTGCAATGTCGCCGGTTTCATTGACCGGCAGCTCCAGGTCAATACTGGAAGCATTGCCATCTTCTTCAGAATATTCCCACAGACTGTAAGTTGTGCTGGTACCGATCTGAATACCCGGGTCCGTGACCTGATCGCCTTTATAGGTATAACGCTGAGCATTGGGGCGATCATATTCTGTTGAAGAACGTGCCAGCTGCCAGTTTGCTTTGAGATTACCGAACAGACCACCGGCATCGGATAAAGCAAAGTAGTGCTCCCCCCACAACTGATGACTCAACAATTGCTCTTCTATCCAGTCAATACTCTGTGTCTGGTAGACCTCAATGGTAGAGTCCAATGGCCAGTCCCGCGGGTCCTCAGGCATAACAATATTATTTCTGGAAATGTAATAACCGGAATTCAGGCTGTATTTATCTTCATATTCAGCCGAGCTGGTCGTATGCCTTAACAGCAGATTATTTAACCCCAGTGTATGATCAGCGTTAATCTGCCAATCGCCATTCAGCATCATACTCAGGTCAATCACATTATTGGTATCAAAGGTAACTTTCGATGATGTCAGCGCAATCAGATCCCGGACGTCGCCGGTTTCTTCATCCGTCACGTCCTCAAATAACTCAAAGCCATTCTGGATTTTTTCGTCATTGCTCCATTTGTTGCTGTAACGGAGAGCACCAATCATACCTAAACGCTGACCACTGTCGGTCAGCAGGCTGTCGCCACCGGCCAGGCTGATGGATACATCCGCCGGCAGATTACTTTTATAAATACCGTAGTTTTCAAATGATTCCCCCAGTTCTTCACGGTAACGCAGAAACTCTTCGCTATCGCCCAGTCCATTGCCGCCTTCACTGTCCGGGTCCCCGAAGAAATACTGGCCTTTCGATGCTCTGGCAATATCTGGCATGTCACGAAAACCATCATCATAGCCGGTCCAGTCATAGCCTCCGTGCTTCCTGGACATATAGCCCTGCTCACTATTCGCTTTGCCGTAACCGACGCTGGCAGATATTTTAAAAAATCCGTCATCGGGTGTGGGCCGGGAACGCATATCAATATGACCCGCGGTGGCTGTTCCGGGCACGTCGGCGGTCGCAGACTTCTGTAACGACAGACTTTGCATAATGCTGGCCGGAAAAATGTCCAGAGGTAAATCACGGCGTGAAGGATCAGTGGCAGGCAATACAGCACCGTTAAAATACGTGGATTGATAACGGCTTTTCATACCACGAACTATCGCGTAACGGCTGTCCTCCATACTGACCCCCACCACACGTTTTAATGCTGAGCTGACGGTACTGTCGTCAAAGCGTGCAATCTGGGTAAAATCCATGGTATCCATGACTGAGGTTGCCATACGCTCCTGATCAATCGGATTAAATGGCTGGTAAGACCCCACAGCAACCACTTCTTCTATCTGATTGCTGCCGTCGGCAGTTTTCAATGGCAGCTCCGCCAGCACACTGACTTCCATGCTACCTAACACGTTGACGCCTTTGAGTGTACGCGTCATATAGTCCGGGTGTGTTATCTGCAGGTCGTAACTGCCCTTCGGCAATTCAATGTTAAATTCACCATTACGATCAGAGCGAATCCCGGGATCTTTGGTGCCAGCCGGGCCCACTATCCGGATAATGGCATTACGGATCGGCCCACCGGTTTCCATACCGTAAACTCCCCCGCTGATGAGCCCCACAGCAGCGGCCTGTCTGTCGCTGATTTCCACCTCACCATGACGCACCTGTACCGATGATAGTGGTACCCGGTCGATGACCGACTGAATATCGCTTTGGCCGTCCTCCTGACTGATGCTGATAATGGCCGCTTCCTCATCTTCGACGAAAAAGCTGTAAGGAATCCGTTCACGGTCAGTTACCAGTGTCAAAGTATGGCGCCCGCCTTCAAAACCCTGATGCCAGAAACTGCCGTTATCGTTGCTCTCACCAATGCTGGTGCCATCCAGCAGAATACCGGCCCCCACTGCCGGCTGGCCGTTCACCAGAATATCGACCTTCAATCCTGCGGCGTACAGCGGTCCGGCCGTTAACAGGCCGATGGCCACCGCCAGCAGATTGTTTTGCTTAGCCCCCATGGTATAGCGTCCCCTGTTTATATAAAAAATAAGTCGCGGGCGAAAAATTATTTGTGCCCTATAAACAGAGACGCAGAGACCACCTGTATTCCTACATTATATTTTTGTGACGGTACCTGTGGATAACCATAAGGCGCTGACAGCATGTATTCTTTAAACAGTTTTTACACGGATGACTGAAACAAGACAGCGATGGAAATGCCATACAGGCTGCGTATCGCGCTGTTACAGACATAAGTATATTGCTGTTAAAGCTCACCTTGCTTGCACCCGTTCTCTATTTAATAAAAATTTCATCCTATTGTCACAAAGGAAAAATCACTTATTTAATTATTTTTTCAATCCATCAGGAAATTTACGAAAACCAACTTCAAGGGCGCTTAAATACATGATATTTAAATACTTTCTGCGAGTATAAAAATAAATAAATGAAACCAGACAAACTCTGTTCATCCAGCTTTCACAATATAGGTTCACACCGTGGCCGATATCTGGTAAAAATCAGAAACCCGGATAAATACCACTCGAAAACACCAGTCAGGCGTTACCAAAAGGACAGCTGAAGACCGGGTCGTCAACCAATAGCATCAGGACAGATTATGATTATGCTGGGCCAGGAAGTATCATCAGCGTTAAGTATTAACCGAGTCATAGCTGAGGAAAAACCCCGCCTGCTGACGTTCATCAACAATCGGGTTAAAGACAATTCAGTAACGGAAGACATCTTTCAGGAAGCGGTTGAAAAAACATTGAAACGCTGTGCCAGCGGTTTTACACCAACGGATCTGGTAAATTACTTATACCGCGTCGTCATTAATGTCATTAATGACCACCACAGACACCATGAGCGCGGACCCGCTGAATTTGTTAATCTGGATGAAGAGCCTGACCTGCTGTGTGAACGTCCTTTACCCGACCATGATGCTGAGATGAAAGAAAAAATGGAGCTTTTCTTCCGCTGTCTGAAAAACCTGCCTCCCGAAAGTGCCAGCATGCTGGTTATGCAAAGAATACATGGCCTGTCTGCATCTGAAATAGCACGCCGTACCGGTAGAAGTCCTAAGGCAGTAGAAAAACGAATTGACCGGGCGATACGTTCGGTTCAGGAACAGATTGAACGTGGCGTAGAATCACCAGGAAGACGCAAGTGGCTTTAAAACCTGTACAAAATAATTCACATCCCTTATCCGACAGTGAATACGAAACTATTAATCATTGGGTCATCCGCGATAAGCGGAATACTGCCTCTGAAACAGAAAAACAGCGTATGGACGCCTGGCTGAAAGAAGATAAACGTCGCTGGCAGGATGCCGCCAGTCTCGATGACCTTTTAGGCAGTGATGCATTCTCTTCAGCACTCAGACGTTATGAAGATGAAGTCGGGCTCACCGGTTTTAAAACAACAGGGATCAGCTCGCCCTGGTACGCTGCCATCGCCTGCGCGCTAGTGCTGGGCCTCGCCAGTCTGCTGTATCTGTCAGCGCCGACGCAGCCCCAGGCCTATCAGACACAGGCGGGAGAAGTTGCTCATCAGGCATTAAATGACGGATCAGTGCTCGATATCAGTGCCGACAGCCACCTGTTGGTTAACTACAATCATCAGGAAAGACACATTGACCTGATCAAAGGTGAAGCTCAGTTTAACGTCAGCAAAGATGCCTCAAGACCCTTCGTTGTTCAGACCCGCCATGCCAGTCTGAAAGCACTGGGAACGGTATTCAATGTTGATCAGCGGCGCCGGATAACGGAACTCACCGTACTGGAAGGCAGAGTCGAAGTCATACCGGCCCGGGCAGCTGACCGCCGGCTGATCCTGACCGCGGGTCAATCCGTGCGGATTCAGCCACAGGGCGCCTCCGCTGTTGATCAATTCCAGCCATCAGACTACCGCAGCTGGCAACAGGGAATTCTTCAGGCCCATCACATGCCATTGCAGGAACTGATTGATGAACTGAACCGTTACAATCAACGCCCTATCCGGATCGCGCCGGAACTGCGGAGCATCAATATAACCGGGACGTTCCGTCTGAACGATGAACCCGGCAACCTGAATATTCTTTCCAGCCTCTATAATTTGTCGGCTGAGGACAAAGACAATACTGTCATACTCCGGCGTTAAGCTGTTTCCGGACGATGTCCGATCAGCGCCCGGAGTACAGAATGATATGCCGGTAGTTTGTCGCAACAGACTGACCTTTGTTTTTTTGTTCAGTGTTTTATGGCTGGCACCCTTGTATGCCGCCAATGTTCAGGCAGCCGCATTCAACAAGCGTGGATGTCCTTCCGGGGAAGAAAAAATCCGCCTGGCCAACACGGACTTTCAGGGTGCCTTATTGCAGGTAGCCCGGCAATTTGAGTACCTGATTGCAATACACGAAAATGTTCAGCAACCGCATTATCATCCGCCTCTGGCACAATGCCGCAGTCTGCATGAATGGCTGACACTGCTGCTTGACGGCAGTGGATTCAGCTACCGCCTGCTGAAAGATACTATTCTTATTGTGCCGGCTGATTCCGGTACAGCTGCTTCTGCCAGCCAGGCCGGCAGCTATATGGAAGAAATCATTGTCAGCGGGGAAGCACCGTCTTATATATACCAGCGGCGTCCGGGCATAATCAGCGGCGATGCCGGCTTTACCATGAATCCGGACACGCTGCGCCGGAGCGGAATGTACCAGTTATCCAATGCACTGGAACTGGCATCCGGTGTCAAAGTAGAAGACAACCGCTACGCCATTATCCGGGGCATGACGGGCCGCTACCAGTCCATCCGGCTTAATGGTGGCGAACTGCCCGGCCTCGATCCGAACGGCCAGAGCTTTCCGTTGGATTTTATTCCGCTGGGAATTGTTAACAGTATTGATCTGCACAAATCTGTTTACGCCGATGCTCCGGGCAGTGCCAGTGCCGGTGTGGTCAGTCTGAATACAGTACAGCTACCGGACAATGACTACGTCAGACTGTCCGCCAGTGTGATCAACCGACCCGGAGCTAACTACGCCGAAGTATTACAGGGACACCAGGGCACATCAGACCACTATGGTTTTGACGACGGCAGCCGGGACATTCCGGCAGAGCTGCGCCTCAGCGCCGGCAACGGAGGGCTGAACACACTGACGGCTGCACAGCGAAAAGCATCAGCAGAAGCGGCGGTCGGTGATATGGGCCTGTATAAATCCAACAGTTATCATAGCAGTGATCTGAGCTTTACCACCGGCTTAGCAGGCGGCGATAATATCCGCACAGGCGGCACCCTGACGCTGAACCTGCGTGACCGCTGGCAGCAAAGTTTCATTGATTCCACCGTGTACAGCACCGGGGTTGGCTACTCTGGTTCATCCGCATCCTTTCATCATGAAGATTCTGAGCATCAGCGCAGCGAACATACTCTCGATCTTAACGCTTTGGCGACGCTGGGAACAGAATTAAACCGCAACCATTATCTTGGGTTTAATACCCTGTTTCTGCATCAGGCAACCAGCCACGGCGAGTTGATCAGAACACAGGCAAAGAACGAAGATAACCTGCCGGTCGACTCAGCTTATCAACGCAACCTGGTGACCTGGACAGAAAGACAATTAAAACAGTACCAACTGTATGGCAATCATCATATAACGCCCTCAACACATCTGAATTGGCAGATTTCGGCGTATAAAAACTCGTATAACAGTCCCCACAAACTGGATTACCGATACTTCTCACTGGCATCTGATGCAGGTTTTTCACTCCAGACAAAACCCGGCACCAATGATATTTCCTGGCAGCGTATGGACCAGCACACCTTCAACACCGGCATCCATTTCGACCATTTATACTCACTCTCCTTGCGGGAAACCCATTTTACCGGCACGATAAAATTCGGAACAGAATCCAGTATAAAAAAACGCACGGGTTATCTTCTTAACTATTGGTTTGAAGATATTGGCAATATTGCCGACGACAGCCAGCTGATGCAGCAAAGGAATCCCAGCGATATTTTTACGCCTGACCGTATCATTGGTGACAATAACAGCAATGGCTTTCTTTTAATGGAGAATATGTCATCCGGCGACACTGGCCTCTCAGGAAGGTTTTATCAGGCACGGCAATATAATGGAGCAGCCTACCTGCTCAACGATTTTGATCTGAGCCCCAACTGGCGTTTTATTGCAGGTCTGCGCCGCGAGCGCAATACCATACGGGCGGATTTATGGGAACAACAGACAGAACCCCTGTATACACTGGAAAACACTACGCGCTGGTTACCATCATTTTCATTAGAACACCGTTACCGCAGCGACAGTATCCGCTTTAATTACAGTCAGACCATCGTATGGCCGGGAATAAATGAGCTGTTGCCGGTTGTCTATCAGGATCTGGATACCCGCGCACAGACCATCGGTAACCCTGAACTTAAAAGTTCAGATGTTCACAACCTGGATATTTCATGGCAGTGGCAACCGGCGGATGATCTGCGTCTGTATAGCGGTGTTTTTATGAAGCGCATCCGCCATCCGATCGAAGGCATATTTGTTGACAACAATAAAGAAAACAACCAGGCAACCCACAGTAATTATACTTTCCATAATGCAGACTTCGCCGCTGTCCGGGGTATTGAAATGGAAGCAGATTACAGCCTTAACCTGGCAGATGAACACCGACTGAATATACTCGGCCGTTATGCCGGAATACGGTCAATCACAAAAAATGATGATGAAACCCGCACACTGCAGGGACAGCCGCGTTACATCAGTGCAATACGGCTGCAATATAATCTTTACAGTCAGCACGCTTTCAATCTGATGTATAAACGCAGCGGCACACAACTTTATATCACCAGCAACAGCACGGATCTGCCGCCGGTATACCAGCAACCACGCCATGAGCTGGACATCAGCTATTCAGCCAGTATACGGGATACCCGTATCAGTCTGGCCGTCAATAACGTATTAAATACGGAACATCAATATACACAGGGAGTGTATGATTATCTGCGTTATTACAGCGGGCGGGTATGGCGGCTGAGCATGGATGTATTATTATAACCCCTTATTCACTGCCGCCATTCAGCACTGTTAGCCATTGCCCATGCCGGGCTGAAAGCGAAAGTGCCCGGCAATAAAAGAGATTTATCACGCCGTCATAACCGGTATTGCTTCATCAGACCATTCAGATTATTCACTACCCCCGTCAGAGCCCCGGTGGCTGTTTCTGTGGCATGAACAATCTCTGTAATTTCAGCACTGGCGTGGTGAATATCACTGACATTAGAAGCAATATTTTCAGAAACAACACTTTGCTCTGACGTCGCCCGGGCAATGTCGGCATTACTGTTCTTTAATGTTTCCATCGCCGTCAGTACCGATGAGAAAGTTTCACCCACCCCGTCAATTAACCCGGCGTTATTACCCGCCTGCTGACGGTTATCCTGCATCAGGCTGGTCGCCTGTTGGCCACGTCTCTGCAGCCGCTCGACCATGGCATTGATTTCTTCAGTCGACGCCTGAGTACGGCTGGCCAGCGAGCGTACTTCATCTGCCACCACGGCAAAACCACGCCCCTGCTCACCTGCCCGTGCGGCTTCAATCGCGGCATTCAGCGCCAACAGATTGGTTTGCTCGGCAATATTGCGAATCACCTCCAGCACCGCTGAAATGTTGACACTTTCCGATGCCAGTTCCGACACTGCCTGCTCAGATTTTTCGGTCGCCTCCGATTGCTGCCGTATTTTTTCCGATGCTTCGGCCAATAAATCCGCTCCCTGACGGATGGTATCAAGCACATGCTCCGCATTTTCCCGGGCATCACCGGTACTGCCGGACACCACGCCAGCCGACTGAGATAAATCATGGGCGGCTGAAGCCAGGGTATCAGCGCGGTCGTTCTGACCTTTCTGAATCAGACTCATGCGTCCGGAAAGATCCGATAACTGCTCCGTCGATTGCGTGACCTGGGCCGCCTGATCTGACACCGCTTTCATTGTTGTCTGCAGACGGTCCAGCAAGCGGTCAAATTCACGTGACATCTGGCCAAATTCGTCGCTGCGGCGGGAATTAAAACGCACACTCAGGTCGCCTTCCCCTTCCGCCAGTTCACAGATAGCCCGGGTCTGCTGATCAAGCGGTTTCATAACAATGGTTTTAACCAGCAGATACACCACCAGCATCAACACTGCCAAAGCAACCAACAGCTTGGCCAGCGTTGAGGTAAAGGCTGAAATCATCACCGCGTGTTTGTCTTCCTGCGCAATGGCAACAATGATGTCATAACCCCAGGGCTCATATTGCTGTACAGAATATTCCCAGCCACTCAATTCGCCGGACAGCACCTGATTCACAGTCGCGCTGTCGACATGCTCAGAATGCAGACGTACCGACGCTTTGGTATCGCGCAGGGCGACAAACCCCTGATCCAGAATACGGTAGCGGGCGATGGCCTGCTTCAGTCCCTGCAGGTCCGCGGAGTACCCCACATACCAGATGCCAATCACCTCGCCCGCCGCATTTTTCAATGGCTCATAAGCGGTCAGGTAAGGCTTACCCAGAATATCCACCTCACCGTAGTAAGCCTTGCCCTGACGGATCGTCGCCATGGCTTTACCGGCCGGGGCCAGCTTGGTTCCGACTGCCCGTTTCCCCTCTTTCATCACATTGGTCGAAATACGGATAAAGTCGTCCCCCTGACGACTGAATATTGTGGCGGTGCCACCCATAATGGCCGTCAGTTCATCAACCAGCTGATAATCACCGGCCAGCCCGGTACGCCCCATATACAGATTGGTGGCAGCCGTTCCGTTGACCTGTACCGCTTCCCCCAGACGCGCACTGCCCAACGCCATGCCATTCTGCCGCAGAAGTTTCATAGAACTTTTGACCCGCTCAGAAATAATCCCGTTGGTCAGATCCATCAGCGTGGTTAACTCCAGCAATGCCGCCTGTTGTTCCCGCTGGTGACGTTCATCAGCGGTTTCGCTGGCAGAGTAAAGACTGATCAGTGCCATCAGAACACCAAAACCGGCGACAAACAGACCGAGCGTAACAAGAAACTTTCTGAGTACAGACATGGCAACTCCAGTGAAGGGGGCTTCGCCGAAGTATAGGAAGAAGGATGGCAAATGCTGCCGGCGGTCAGTTAATACAGGAAGTTAATTCATCGTCAATAACTGATAGTTTTAACACCAATTCCTGACCGTATGGTCAAGTTGGTACCCGCCTTGCTTAAACAATCCGGCATACATTACTCTGACCATGACTTAGCCTCTGATTATTCAGCCCGAACCTGAGGAGAAACGGCTTGAATCTACCCGTTCAGCCGCTGAAAAGCGCACAAGCTGATGCACCATACTGGAACGCACAGCTTCAGCTTACAACCAAAAAGACGCCCAGAGGCACCAGACTGGTGCACAAAAGCCATTCAGGCCCGCTTTATGTGCAAAAACCTTTTTACCCTGAAGGCTCTGGCTGTGCACATATTTACCTTCTGCACCCGCCCGGCGGTATTGTATCCGGTGATTGCTTAACCATTGATGTTCACGCCGGAGCAGACAGCCATACACTGATTACCACTCCGGGGGCAGGACGGGTGTATAAGGCCCGCCCGGATGGCCTGATTCAGAAACAGATCGTCAACCTGAGCACAGAATCCGGCGCCATGCTGGAATGGATGCCACTTGAAACCATTCTGTTTCCTTCATCCAGAGCGCAACTGGAAACCCGCGTTGATCTGGCCGCAGACAGTACCTTTATCGGCTGGGAAATCACCAGCCTCGGCTTACCCGCCAATGGTATCCGCCTGTATGACGATGACCAGCAGACGACCCTGAAACAGGGTCTGAAGATATACCGTGACGGTCGCCTGCTGCTCAATGAACGCCTGAAACTGACACCGGACAATAACGAGGTATTAAATGCCCCGGCCGGCTTCCGCAACCATCCTGTTCACGGGCTGCTGGTTGCCGGGCCGTTTGCCCAGGCGCCGGATGAAGACAGTATGAAAACCCTGCAGGCACTGTGTGAATCACAACTCGCAGGCGTCAGTATGAACGGACAGTTTTTAACCGTACGTTATCTGGGCGACTGCAGTGAAAAAGCCCGCCTGTTGTTAACAGAATTCTGGGCGGTTATCCGTCCGTTATTAATGCAGCGCCCGGCCTGCGCACCACGCATCTGGGCAACCTGAACAGACATACAAGAAATACCTGAATTTAATCTGAATAACTGAGGTGCACGATGGAATTGCTTCCCCGCGAAAAAGACAAGCTGCTGGTGTTTACCGCCGCTTTGTTGGCTGAGCGACGTTTAAACCGCGGCCTGAAACTGAACTATCCGGAAGCCATGGCGTATCTGACCATGGAAATTATGGAAGGCGCCCGTGACGGCAAAACCGTGGCCGAATTAATGAGCTACGGAAAAACACTGCTCAGCGCCGACCAGGTTATGGACGGTGTACCGGAATTAATTCATGAAGTGCAGGTTGAAGCCACCTTTCCGGATGGCACCAAATTAGTCACCGTTCACGAACCGATCGTATAAAACGGCTGCGCTGCCAGAGCATGATCCAGGACGCTTCGTTTTAACGGGCTCCGCAGACGTTTTAAGAAGGCTGTCTTTTCAGACCGCCCTTACAGAATAAAGGAGAAGATTATGATTCCGGGTGAAGTAATCCCTGCCGATGGCGAGATCGTTCTGAACGAAGGACGTAAAACCATCACTATCCGTGTCGAAAATACCGGCGACCGTCCGGTTCAGGTGGGCTCACATTATCATTTTTATGAAACCAATCCGGCACTGTCGTTTGACCGCGAACAGGCCCGGGGCTTCCGCCTGAATATACCATCCGGTACCGCCGTGCGTTTCGAGCCGGGCCAGGGGCGTGAAGTAGAATTAGTAGAATACGTTGGTGACCGTAAAGTGTACGGTTTCCGTGGCGATGTAATGGGCAAACTTTAAGGGGTTAATTTATGAGCCGCACAATGGACAGAACGTCTTATTCACAAATGTTTGGCCCGACCACCGGCGACAAAGTACGTCTCGGCGATACCGAATTATTTATTCAGATTGAAAAAGATTTCACCACTTACGGCGACGAAGTAAAATTCGGCGGCGGTAAAGTGATCCGCGATGGTATGGGTCAGAGTCAGCGTACCAGCCAGGAAACCGTGGATCTGGTGATTACCAATGCAGTGGTACTGGATCACTGGGGCGTGGTGAAAGCGGACGTCGGTGTCAAAGACGGCCGTATTTTTGCCATCGGCAAGGCCGGTAATCCGGATATTCAGAACGACGTCGATATTATTGTGGGTCCGGGCACCGAAGTGATCGCCGGTGAAGGTTCGATTCTGACCGCCGGGGGCATTGATGCTCACATTCACTTTATCTGCCCGCAACAGGTTGAAGAAGCCTTAATGAGTGGTGTCACAACCATGATTGGCGGCGGTACCGGTCCGGCCACGGGGACGAACGCCACTACCTGTACCTCCGGCCCCTGGTATATCGGTAAAATGCTGCAGGGGACTGACGACCTGCCAATGAACTTTGGTTTTCTCGGTAAAGGTAACGGCAGCCTGCCGGAAGCACTGGAAGAACAGCTGGAAGCCGGTGCCTGTGGCTTAAAACTGCACGAAGACTGGGGGACAACCCCCGCCGCTATCGACTGCTGTTTGAGTGTGGCGGAAAAATACGATGTGCAGGTCGCCATTCACACTGACACCCTGAACGAATCCGGCTTCGTTGATGACACCATTGGCGCCTTTAAAGATCGCGTGATTCACACCTACCACACCGAAGGGGCCGGCGGTGGCCACGCACCGGATATTATCCGCGCCTGTAGTTATCCCAATGTACTGCCCTCTTCCACCAACCCGACCCGGCCGTACACCAACAACACCATCGATGAGCATCTGGATATGCTGATGGTCTGTCATCACCTCGACAGCTCCATTCCGGAAGATGTGGCCTTCGCCGATTCACGTATCCGCAAAGAAACCATCGCCGCCGAAGATATTTTCCATGACCGTGGTGCTTTCAGCATGATTTCTTCCGACTCTCAGGCCATGGGCCGTGTCGGTGAAGTGGTGACCCGGACCTGGCAAACCGCGCATAAAATGAAAACCCAGTTCGGTTTTCTGCAGGAAGATGAAGACCTGGGCGCAGATAATTTCCGTGCCCGTCGTTACATCGCCAAGTACACGATTAACCCGGCCATCGCCCACGGCATTGCCCATGAAGTAGGCTCCATTGAAAAAGGCAAGCTGGCCGACCTGGTGCTGTGGAAACCTGCGTTTTTTGGCTCCAAACCCAGCATGATTATTAAAGGTGGCATGATTGCAGCGGCACCTATGGGTGACCCGAATGCGTCCATTCCTACGCCGCAACCGGTGCATTACCGCATGATGTTCGGCGCGATGGGCCGTGCAGTGAACGCCACAACACTGACGTTTGTGTCAGAAGCTGCGCTGAAAAATAACGTGAAAGAGAAATATGGTCTGCAACGCGGAATTGCCGCATGCAAAAACACGCGCAACATCCGTAAATCCGATATGGTCCTGAATGACTGGATGCCAACCATTACGGTTGACCCACAAACCTATGAAGTGCGTGCGGATGGTGAGCTGCTGACCTGCGAGCCGGCCAGCGAGCTGCCACTGGCACAACTCTATAACCTGTTTTAAGGAAACACTCATGCTGGATGTTTACGAACGTTTAGGCACCGATCCCGGTACTGAGTACCACGACCATGTTTATTGCACCGTCGTGGTGGATTATGAAAAACGTGACCGTGGCCGTCTGAAACTGACCAGTACCGAGGGGGAAGAAGTCCGTCTGTTTCTGGAACGTGGCAAACCTTTAATGGTAGGCGAATATTTAAAAGCTACTGACGGTAAAATCGTTCAGGTTGAAGGGGCTGTTGAAGCGGTGGCACACGCCAGCTGCGATGACTGGAACACCTTTGCCAAAGCCTGTTACCACCTGGGTAACCGGCACGTCAAAGTCGAAGTCGGTGATTGTTGGTTACGCATAAAACCGGATCATGTTCTTGAGGATATGCTGCATCAGCTTGGCTTAATCGTCAGCCATGAAGAAGCGGTATTTATCCCTGAATCCGGGGCCTATGCCGGCGGCCATCATCACCATGGTGACGATGATCATGGTCATTCGCACGGTCACAGCCATGCACATGGACACCACCATAATCACGGGCACGGCCACGGACATGACCACTGATCTGCACCACGGCTCACCACTGACGACACCAGGGCTGCTGCGACTGCTGCAACTTTCCAGTGTCAGTCTGCCGGTAGGCGGCTTTGCTTTCTCCCAGGGACTGGAATATGCAGTCGAAAAAGGCTGGGTCAGAAATATGGCTCAGACACGACACTGGATCGCAACGCAACTGCACGAAACCCAGGCACTTATTGATCTGCCGGTATTAAAAGGTGCTATGCAGTCTGCGGCCGAAAAAAATGAAGCGCGCTGGTGTGAATGGAATGATTTGATTCTTGCCAGCCGTGAAACCCGGGAGCTGCGTCTGACGGATACGGCCATGGGCGAAGCCCTGGTACGTCTGTTAAAAAGTCTCGACGTTGAGTTACCTGACTACGCGCTGAATGCCGAAGGTGATATCAGCTTTGTCGCACTCTATGCCTGGCCTGCGGTGCAGTGGCAGATTCCCTATGAATCCGCTGCCACCGGGTTAAGCTGGGCATGGCTGGAAAATCTGGTTGCGGCGGCTACCAAACTGGTTCCTTTGGGGCAGACCCAGGCACAGCAGCTGCTCAGTGATTTACAGACGCTGATTCCCGGGGCAATTGATATATCACACGCAGTGGCAGAAGACGAAATCGGCGGCTCATTACCGGCGATGGCGATAGCCAGTGCGAAACATGAGACGCAATACACGCGCCTGTTCCGGTCATGAAGACTGGTTGCGTTGTCAGTACTTTGTTAAAAATTATCTCAGGATGCTCAGGCAGGGAAACAACACTCCGCTCCTTCGATAATTTTTGCCTCGTTCTGGTTGCCTCACTGACGTCCTCATCGCAGGCCAGATTGCAGCTACGGCGCTGAACGTAAAAAGACAGTGGCATTAAAAGGGCGTTGTCCGGAGCTGGCCGGCGCCCTGACAGGTAAAATTAAAGAATTTAAGAAATACTCAGAATTTCTGGAGAACACAATGAAAAAACAAACTCTGCGCGTTGGTGTTGGCGGCCCGGTAGGTTCCGGTAAAACGGCCTTACTGCGTTCACTCTGCTCGGCCATGCGCGAGCATTACAATATTGCCGTAGTCACCAATGATATTTACACCAAAGAAGACGCGGAATTTCTGACCCGTAACGAAGCGCTTCCCGCCGACCGTATTATGGGGGTTGAAACCGGTGGCTGCCCGCACACCGCCATCCGTGAAGATGCATCAATGAACCTGGCCGCTATCGACGAATTGATGAAGCGCCACGGCGATCTGGATGTGGTATTTGTTGAAAGTGGCGGTGATAATCTCAGCGCGACCTTCAGTCCGGAACTGTCTGATCTTACAATTTATGTAATCGATGTTTCCGCAGGTGATAAAATTCCACGTAAAGGTGGCCCGGGTATCACACGGTCAGACCTTTTGGTGATTAACAAAACAGACCTCGCCCCACTGGTTGGTGCCGACTTGAACGTGATGGATGTGGATGCCGCCAGAATGCGTGGCGATCGCCCTTTTGTTTTCTCCAACCTGAAGCAGGCCGAAGGTCTGGACGATATTATTAATTTTATTGTCAGCGAAGGCATGCTGGAAACGAAAGATATTCCACCGGCAAAAGCTGTGGTCTGACCACCGGCATGTATAACCATCACTGACCGGGCAATGCCCGGTATGCAGTCGATGATGAATAACCGGCGGCAATAAAATATTTTTTTAAGTAAACTGATTCCATCGAATGAAACTCCCAAAGGAGAGATGTTATGAAAAAACTGCTGATCTCTGCCGCAGCACTTATGCTGCCGGCTGTGGCATTTGCCCACACAGGTCACGAAACCTCTGGCTTCGCCAGTGGCCTGGCTCACCCTTTTACCGGGCTTGACCATTTACTGGCCATGCTGGCCGTGGGTCTGTGGGCCGCACGTCAATCAGGTGCCGCACGCTGGGCAACGCCGGTAGCCTTTGTGCTGATGATGGGCGTCGGTGCCGTGGCAGGGACCACACAATGGCAATTACCCATCACTGAATGGATGATCGTCGCATCCGTTGTTGTGTTTGGTGCTCTGGTGGCATTCAACCTGAAACTGAAAATGGCCAACAGCGCTATTGCCGGTGCCGCCGTAGCAGGCGTATTTGCTTTCTTCCACGGTTTTGCCCACGGTGCTGAGATGCCGGCCATGGCCAGCCTGGCCACTTACGGTGCAGGCTTTATGCTGGCAACCGCTATCCTCCACGCAGCGGGCTACCTGATGGCAGCATTTGGCAACAATAAAGTGGCAGACATGAGCCGCCGCGCTGCCGGTGCCTCTATTGCAGTTGCGGGGATCGCCCTGGGCGTTGCCTGAGCTTAACCACTCAAAACGCCGGTTCGCCCGGCGTTTTTTGCCCCACCCGTATAGCCATATACTCATTTATTGATCTACAAGGCATATCTGCACATATCGCCATGGCATGCTGACAGCGTTGGCTCTGATAACCCATGTGGAGATGCCCTATGAATAAACTGACCTGCCTGCTTTGCCCTGTATTTGCTGTCAGCCTCAGCCTGACAAGCGCTCTAGCCTCTGCGGCTGATACCAACGCTGATTCCCCGGCCACGGCAACCAGGCCCGCCACGGGCCCGCAAAACGGTATGGGCCAGCAAAAAGGAGGGGGAATCGGCCGCAACCGCCCGTCATTTGACGATTTTGATCTCAACCATGACGGCAGCATTACTGACGCTGAACTCAATCAGGCCCGCGCGCAGCGGATCCGTCAGAATTCAGAAGCAGGTAAAGCCATGCGCAACATGGGTAACATGAAGCCGTTCGCAACGCTGGATCTGAACGGTGATAACACGATTGACCGCTCTGAATTCGATGCCCATCAGAAAAGCATGATGGCCCGCTGACGGCTCCGGGGTTCCGCCATTGCGGAACCCCGGCCCTGCCCGGCGGTCTGAGCGGCCGCGGGCATGATGCCCGCTCAGGTATTACACTGAACCTGATGTCGCCGGCACTTAACAGGAAACTAACCACCGTCAGCATGAAAATATCAACATCCGGAGTCATGACCGACCCGCTCTCTGCTTCAGACAATGCATCACATGGACAACACCAGACCGTGCCAGCGGACTTTGTTCTGTTGGAAGAAACCATCCCGGATCTGGTGATCGATCTGAAATACGCCGGACAGGACAATTTCGTCGGCTATCCCCTGCCCGGCTACCAGCAGGCCCGTGCCATGCTCACCCGTGACGCGGCCCTGGCGCTGCGCTCGGTGCAGGATCAACTGCGCCCCCTGGGCCTTGGCTTAAAGATTTTTGACGCTTACCGGCCACAGAGAACGGTGGATTTTTTCCTCGAATGGGCCAAAGACAGCCGTGATAACAGCCGCAAAGCAGAATTTTACCCGGCCCTGGATAAACCACAGCTGCTGGCCGAAGGTTACCTAAATTCACCTTCCGGGCACTCCCGCGGCAGCACGGTTGACCTCACTCTGATCCGCCGCTCAGACGATTCCGAGCTGGACATGGGCACACCGTTCGACTTTTTTGGCCCGGCTTCGTGGACGAATTTTAGTAATCTCAGTGAAACTCAGCGTTCCAACAGGGCGTTCTTACAGAAAATCATGAATGGGTGGAATTTTTCCGGTGTTAAAGAGGAATGGTGGCATTTCACACTCAAAAATGAACCTTACCCGGATCGCTATTTTGACTTTTTAACCGGCTCATAATCCCAAGGCGGGATGTGGTCAAGTCATGAAAACGGATCAATAACGGTCATTAAATGCCAACCCTGCCCTGGCTGTTGATCCGTGTCATCGTGAAAATTTGGCGAGCCTGAAAGCAGGCTGTAATGTACGCGCTGCCAAAAATTCCAACATCAGATCCGAGAATAACTATGTCTGAGATTCGTCCACAATACGACCCTGAAAAAGTACCGGCAGAACCGTTGTTTGACCGCAAACATCTGATCGTTCTGATCGATATCATTCTGTTTGCTCTGCTCTATAACTTTCTGCCATTCGATCCGCAGGTGGTCACTGGCCTCAGCATACTTATCTTCGTCGCGATTCTGTGGCTGACGGAAGCGATTCACGTCAGCGTGACGGCTCTGCTGGTCCCTATTCTGTCAGTCATATTCGGGGTATTCGAGACCCCGAAAGCCCTGTCCAGCTTCGCCAACCCGATTATCTTTCTGTTCCTGGGGGGGTTTGCCCTCGCCGCAGCCCTGCACGCACAGAAGCTGGATGCCGCCATTGCCAATAAAGTGCTGCAACTGGCCAAAGGGCGCCTGAGTATCGCCATCTTTATGCTGTTTATTGTTTCCGCCGGTTTGTCCATGTGGATCAGTAACACCGCGACCACCGCTATGATGCTGCCGCTGGTGCTGGGTATTCTCAGCCAGCTGGATCCGGTCAAACAGAAGCCCACCCATGTGTTTGCTCTGCTGGGTGTGGCTTACAGTGCCAGTATCGGTGGTATTGCCACGCTGGTTGGCAGCCCGCCGAATGCTATTGCCGCCGCCCAGACCGGCCTCAACTTTATCGGCTGGATGCAGCTGGCCGCTCCGATTGCCATTATCCTGCTGCCGGTAGCCATTCTGGTGCTTTACTGGACCGTGAAGCCTGACCTTAAGTACAGCTTCGAGGCCGATCACAAGCCGATGCAGTGGACACCGGCACGCATTATGACGCTGGTTATTTTCGCTTTCACCGCTCTGTGCTGGATTTTCAGTGGTCCGCTGAACAAAATGCTGGGTGGTTTTTCCAAATTCGACAGCATCATCGCCATTAACGCGATTATTCTGCTGGCCTTTTTTGGCGTGGTACGCTGGCGTGATATCGAACGCACCACGGACTGGGGCGTGCTGTTACTGTTCGGTGGTGGTCTGTGTCTGAGTGCCATTCTGAAAGCCACCGGCACCAGTGTCTTCCTGGCAGAAACCATCGGTGACTTCCTGGATGATGCCGGCCTGTTCTTTGCCCTGCTGTGCGTGGTCACCTTCGTTGTATTTCTGACCGAATTCGCCAGTAATACCGCCAGTGCCGCGCTGCTGGTCCCCGTCTTTGCCGCCATTGCGGAAAGCCTGGGAGTATCACCTCTGGTACTGTCGACCGTGATCGCCGTGTCGGCCTCCTGCGCCTTTATGCTGCCGGTGGCAACGCCGCCGAATGCCATTGTATTTGGTTCCGGACACATCGAGCAACGCGACATGATGCGTGTGGGTCTGCGTATTAACGTCGTATGTATTGCCCTGATTACCTTCTACGCCTGGTTGTTCTGGTAATCACCGGCTCCTTTGGGCTGGCCAAAAATCCGCCGCAGGGTGGTATCAATCCAGCCCTGTTGGCGGTGCATGATTTTCATCACCGCCACCGCATATTCTTTGTCTTCGTGACGGATATGTTCGATCAGCCAGATATGCAGAAAATTTCTCGCCTTCCGCGCAATTCCGAACGGATCACTGCCTGACACATAATCGTTCAGCATGGCACTGACTTTATGCTCAAAACGCCGGTGCAGCTGACTGTGACTCCCGTACTCACAGTACCCCGCCTTCAGCATCAGCTCTTCTTCAAACACGAAATGGTCCACGGTGTAACTGCGCAGTTTTTCCAGCACTGCAAACACCAGATGCTCGTCCTGTTTTTCAATGGCCACTGTCAGACTGTTAATATAATCCACGATCTGATGATGTTGATGGTCGATCACGTCAATGCCCAGTTCGAGGGAGTGGGTCCATTCAATCATTTCCATAGCGCATCCAGAATTGATGAAATTTCGACCAGTGTATGGCAGCGCTCAGGCAGTATTTTGATATGTATCAACAACCACTGCTTAACTGATATTGATATCACCAAAGGAGAAATACATCGCAGCAGAAGGTCCGGTAACAGAAAAATATCCGTTACCGCCTGACGTGGGAGCGATGGCTCAGGGAGTGCTCAGAATAACCGGAATAAAGGATAAAAGGTCTGGCCGGGCATTATGCCCGGGTTGTTCCGAATACACGTTTTAATGCCGCGTTCACCCAGCTTTCATTTTTGTTGAGGATTTTTTTAACAAAAGGGGCGTAATCCTGGTCTTCATGGCGGATGTGCTGAATCAGCCAGACCATCATGGTATTCCTTGCCCGCCGGGCCACCCCCATGGGATCGGTACCATTGCCCAGCTCGGAAACCATAATCTCCACTTTGGCTTCAAAACGCCGGTGCACCTGTTTATGGGAATCGGTCAATGGATACCCGGCCTGCTCCAGCAGTTCTTCTTCAAACGCGAAATGATCCATGGTGTAATCCCGCAACTGCTCCATCACCTGGTACACCGTTTCCGTATGGCCATGACTGATGGCTTTATTCAGATCGTTGATATAGTCCACCAGGCGTTTGTGCTGAGCATCAATCACATCGATGCCGATTTCCAGATCCGTATTCCAGCGGATATTTTCCATAAACAAGACTCTGACTAATGAATTATAATCAGTCTAGGCCAGGAAAACTGTCGCATTTTGACACATATCAAGCGGTTTTCTATTGAGAAACTACCTTATACCGGCCGCCACAACCCTCTTCTGAATTGCTTCGGAGACGCCGTCCTGTCAGAGCGCTGCGCTTTACGTCAGACGATTAACAACGGCGGCCAGGCGACCCTGTATTTTTAATATAACTGTCATATTAAAAACCGTAGCGGTTTCAATGCCTGCCACTGAGCTGAACCCTATATCGGCTCCCTGCCCTCCGCCCCTCGCCTTTAGCCGCCAGCCGCGGTTTATTTGTGCGGTAATGAAAATATTACTAGACCGCCGGCCAGAAGCCGCGTATGGTGCCCGCAGCTAGAAAGAAAGCCTCAGATTTATACCTCTACATTGCGCTGTTTTATTCGTAACACGTCGTCCTGCAGTTTTTAAATTCCGGTTGGATTTCATGCATCACGCCCATTGTGGGCATCTGACAATTTAAAATTTCAGGATATGATTATGTCTAATAAAGTTCGCGGTACCGTTAAATGGTTTAACGAAGAAAAAGGTTTTGGTTTTCTGGAGCAACCATCCGGTCCGGATGTTTTCGCTCACTACAGCGCCATTGCAGCAGACGGTTTCAAAACCCTGCAGGAAGGTCAACAGGTTGAGTTTACAGTTACTCAGGGCCAGAAAGGTCCTCAGGCTGAAAACATCTCACCAGTATAATCATCGGCCGTTTCTGCCTTAACCAGCAGAAACCGGACCATGAGATATACCCAAAAAGCCCCGCCGGTCACGGCGGGGCTTTTTTGTGGGCTTGTTTTTGTCATCCGGGTGTCATCGCGATACCTTAGTGAGAATCAATCACCAATCCGGACATAACCTATGCCAGTCAACACCCTGATTCTGGTGGACGTACAGAATGTGTATTACACCACCCGGCAGATATTTTCATGTCATTTTGATTACAACCGCTTCTGGCAAAGCGCTACTCAGGGCAAACAGATAACCCGGGCATTTGCTTACGCCATTGACCGGGGCGACCGTAAACAGGCGGAATTTCAGAATATCCTGCGGGCCATTGGCTTTACAGTAAAACTTAAACCCTTTATTCAGCGCAGCGATGGCAGTGCCAAAGGCGACTGGGATGTGGGGATAGCGGTTGATGCTCTGGAAATGTGCGATGAAGCAGATGAAGTGATACTGGTATCCGGTGACGGCGATTTTGACCTGCTGGTTGATGCATTATGTCGTAAAGGTAAATACGTGCATGTATTCAGCGTCGAAAAACTCACGGCGCGCTCACTTATTCAGGCGGCGGATCAATACACGGCTATCGGGCCGGACCTGTTACTGAACTGACCCCGGGCGTTGTCAGAAAATTCTGACGACAAAAACAGATTTTCCTAACCGGCTTATGAAAACCTTTAAGCATCAATGATTTAACAGGCACGCGCTGTTTTTTCCTGCACTGACATAGTCGTCACATCCTTTATGTTCTGGCAAACACATCATTCTTTACTAACATTTCAATCAACGACTATTGCATTTTTTCTCAGTTTTCCGCCCGGACAGAGCCTGTTAAACAGATTTAACAGCTTGTGGGCCTCTGACTGTTATCAGGAGTCATAATGGAACACGCGCTTGCAACATCCACCAGTCTGAAAAACCGGATTCTGATCAGACTGGTTGCTCCCTCAATTGCCATTTTTATGGGTTTTGTCGGTTACTCAGTCTATGACCGCGCTCAGGAAGCCGAGCAACAGGCTGCCGAACTGATTCTCAGTCAGACACAAGCCACCGCCCGCCAGGTTGAACTGGGTAACCAGAAAGCCCTGCAGAGTGCCAAAATCATGGCTGAATCCCAGGTTGCCGGTATGTTTGGTGAGCGCGATCTGTCACTCAGTTTTTCACGCAAAGTGCTGGAAGAAAATCCGCAATTTCTGGGTTCCTATTTTGGCTATGAACCCAATGCCGACGGTAATGACAGTCTGCACACCCGTGATAGCGATACGCACAGTGACAGCGGGCGTTTTCTGCCTTACTGGTACCGCGATGGCAATCAGGTTGCGGTTATGCCGCTCAGCGGTATGGAAAGCAGCCTGTACTATGACGGCGTGCGCAAACTTTATCAGCAGGAAGGTAAACCCACCGGACTGATTACCGAACCTTATGTATACGACGGCCTGTTATTAATTGAACAGGTTTACCCGATTGTTATCGACGGCCGTTTCAAAGGCGTTGCCGGTATTGACCGTTCATTGTCGTTTCTGGATGACTATCTGACTGAACTGGCCGCTAAAGAAGGCGTGGATATGTTACTGCTCAGCCGCGGCAACCGTGTGATTTCTTCGTCAGTGGCATCGGAGGAATTGCGAACCAAGACCCTTGACGAAATTCCCTTTGGTCAGTTGTTTGAAAAATTACTGCAAAATAAAAATCAGGTACTGCAGGAAACCGACCCGGTTGAAGGCGAAGATTTCTTTTACACTGCCGTTGATATTCCTACCGGCGACTGGAAGCTCATGCAACGGGTGTCGGTCAGCAAAGTTATGAGCCCGATTTACGCCAGCGTGACAGAAAGCCTGATCCTGCTGCTGGTTGCCGTGGTCGCCATTGTTGTTCTGGCATTAAGGTTCACCGGTTCCATTACCCGCCGTACACGCTCTACGCTGCAGCTGGCAACCAAAGTAGCGGATGGTGACGTCAGTGATATTCCATCTGTCAGACAAACAGATACGGCCTCCGGTGACGAAATCGATCTGCTGTACCACAGCATGCAATCGGTGGCAGCGTCCTTCCAGCGCGTGGCTCAGGTATGTCAGTCCATCGCCAGCGACCATATGGATGAACGTGCTCAGCCCAGTTCAGAGCGTGATGTCGTCGCCCATTCTTTAAATGCCATGGCAGAGAAACTGCAGGATGCGAATAAACGTAACCATGAGCACGCGCGTCAGGTGCTGGAAAGCAGTGCGACCCAGGCGGATGAAATTAACAGCGTTGCCACCGCCATGCAGGAAATGCACAGCACCATCCGTGAAGTTTCGTCACTAACATCTGACTCCTCAGAACAGGCCGGTACCGCGGTCTCCGCCACGCAGAATGTACGCAATATGCTGGAGGGTGCCGTAAGCTCAGTCACCGCCCTGTCGGCCGATATGTCAGACACCAACACGACCATCGAAGCCGTTGCCAACAGCAGCGACAATATCACCAAAATCATTGATGTCATCAGCATGATCGCCGAACAGACTAACCTGCTGGCACTCAATGCTGCGATTGAAGCAGCACGTGCGGGTGAACAGGGACGTGGTTTTGCCGTGGTGGCGGATGAAGTGCGGACCCTGGCGGCAAAAACCCAGAATTCGACGGAAGAGATCAGTCATCTGATCAGTGATTTGTCAGCCAATGTCAAAGATGCCGTCAATAAAGTATCCAAAGGCCTGGAGCGGGCCAATGACACTGTGGAAGTTACCAATAACTCCAATCAGTCGCTGGAAGAAGTGGCCGGCATGATCGATTCCATCAGCCAGCATATGATTCAGGTGGCCACCGCCGTGGAAGAACAGAGCGCGACCACCGAAGAAATTAACCGCAATATTTCCCGCATCCGGGATGCCTCTACAGATTTAATGGAGTTTGTGAAGCAGGCGTAACATCCGGCGCCGGGCGATAAAAAAAGCTGCATTTTATGCAGCTTTTTTACGTTTAGCCAAACGACATTCAGCGGCCATCGTCTTTGATCCGGCTGTGCCCCAATATCCACCAGCTGAGCCCGCGATAAACAAAATAGCAGACAAAAGCGGCAATAATGGTGTCACTTAAAAAATGCCCGCCCTGCACTATCCGCCCGGCACTGACCACGACCCCGGTTATGATTCCCGCCCAGAACCAGCTGCGGCGACGCAGTACCCAGGCCAGCGCCATGATCCAGAACCCCATCGCGGAGTGACCACTGACAAATGACGCGCATTTTTTACGTTCGCATTTGTCCGAGATTACCCAGGCCGGGGTAAAACCACTGCTGCCACCAAATTCCTGCACCTGCTTCGGGCGCGCGCGATCAAAGGTTTCTTTAAATACGTTATGCACCAGAATGCCGGGCCCGGCCAGCAGGCTGACGAGGATAAATACCCAGATACGACGCTGGCTTTTATCGATGCCATGCTTAACAAAGGTCAGGCCCACAGCGATTAACAGCACGGGGACCAGAACGTAGGGCACATAGCGGAATAACGCGTATACGGAATCGGATATCGGGTGGTGATTCAATGGCCAGCTGTCAGTGGCAGGGTCATAAAACCAGCCACTGACTACCAGATCAATCTGCGGAAATATCACAAATATGGCAGATACCAGAATAAAGAGAACCCAGTCGGCGTGCTGTTTCAGCCAGCTCATGTCACCCCATCTCCAAAAAGCATTCAGGCGCCGAGGATACCGGTTTTGCTGCTCTTGTGCATGGCCTTTAGTCCTTTCCGGGAGCGCCCGGCCGGACGGCTGCAGGGGCCCGTCATCCGCATAAAGTAAAGGCCGGAGAGATTCCCTTCGGACTTTTCATCCTTTTGTGTTCTGGCTTTCCATTCTTTGTGTTATGTTATAACAATTCAGAAGCAACCAGCGAGGTCATAAGCCCGATGACAACAGCAACCCCGACAGATACCCGTCTGCCTGTTACTCTGCTTTCCGGTTTTCTGGGGGCTGGTAAAACGACGCTGCTCAACCATATTCTGACCAACCGCGATAACCTCAGGGTCGCAGTGATCGTCAACGACATGAGCGAAGTGAATATCGATGCCGCCTTTCTGCAGGATGAGGTCGAACTGAAACGCGGCGAAGAAAAGATGGTAGAAATGAGCAACGGCTGCATCTGTTGCACCCTGCGTGAAGATCTGCTGATCGAAGTCAGCCAGCTGGCAGCGGCCGGTAAGTTTGATTACCTGGTGATCGAAAGCACCGGCATTGCCGAGCCACTGCCGGTGGCTGAGACCTTTACCTTTGAAGACGAAAACGGCGTCAGCCTGTCAGATATCGCCCGTCTCGATACCCTGGTCACCGTGGTCGATGCAGTGAACTTTCTGAATGATTTTGACGAAGCCAGATCCCTGCAGGAAGCCGGCGAATCTCTCGGGGAAGACGACGAACGCAGTGTCGCCGACCTGCTGATTGATCAGATCGAATTCTGCGACAAGCTGCTGATCAGCAAAACCGATCTTGCCTCACAGGCACAGCTGGAACGGGTACAACAGATTCTGCACACGTTAAACCCGCGCGCTGAAATCATCCCTATGGTGAAAGGCAATGCACCGCTGGAGAAGGTACTGGGCACCCACAGTTTCGATTTTGAGCAGGCCGCCACAGCCCCGGGCTGGCTGCAGGAACTGCGCGGCGAACACACGCCGGAAACCGAAGAATACGGCATCGGAAGCTTTGCCTACCGGGTGCATCGCCCGTTCCACCCACAGAAGTTTTACGAGTTTCTGCATCAGGACTGGCCGGCCGGCAAGCTGATCCGCTCCAAAGGGTATTTCTGGCTGGCCAGCCGACCACAGTTCGCCGGTCAGTGGAGTCAGGCCGGGGGCATAGCACACCATGGATTCGCCGGTATGTTCTGGAAAGCCGTGCCCGAAGAACGCTGGCCAACGGATGAAGAATCCATCGCTTATATCAAAGAAAAGTGGGTAGAACCCTTTGGCGATATGCGTCAGGAGCTGGTGTTTATTGGCCAGAACCTGGATGAAGCGGAGGTACGCCGGCAACTGAATGCCTGCCTGTTAAGCGACGAAGAGTTAGTCGCCGGACAGGCATACTGGAAATCATTGCCGGACCCGTTTCCGGCCTGGGGGTAAACCATGAATACAGCCGCGATTCTGACCGCCTGTCCCAGAGCCGTCCGTGGTGACGACTGGAATGCGCTCACTTACATCTATGAAGACGACGTCAACATCAGTATTGGCCGCAACCTGATTCCACAAAGTCTGGCGCTGACCCATGCGGTCAGCGAACTGCTGCATGCTCCCCAAACACCTGCCCTGCGCATGTCCGGTACACCGGACCAATGCAAAGCGGCTGTGTTGCGTGATCTGCCCAACGTGGAAGGTATTGAAGCACTGGCCGACGCCGTGCATCTGGTGACGGATGCCTTCAGCACCCTGTTCGATCTGCATAAGGTCGGTTTACGTCTCGATCGTCTGGATAAAGCCATGTGCCCGCGTTTTCACGTCGACCGGGTACCGGTGCGACTGGTGCTGACCTTTGCGGGCCCGGCCACCGAATGGCTGAGCGAAGACAATCTCAACCGCAACCTGCTCAGTGGCGCCGGTAATCCGTGCCGCACACCAGCCGGTATTCAACAATTACAGGCGGGAGATATCGCTCTGCTGAAAGGTGAAGAGTGGGACGGCAATGAAGGCCGGGGATTAGTGCACCGCTCACCGGCACCTGCCCATGGTGAAAAACGGCTGATGCTGACGCTGGACTTTGCCTGAGCCAGCGCGCCCTGCCTGAACACTGATCAACAGAGAAAAAGCCGGTGTACGATTAACGCCGGCTTTTATCCAGATACGGTGTCATTTTATCCAGTTGCATACTGTAAGCGGATTTAGCCACCTCATTCTCTTTCAGATCAGCAGCCAGGGTTCCTTCCACCCAGAATGGGTCGTAGATACTGTCCAACTGCACGCCCTTCTCACTTTTCACCAGCACAATCTGATTGGGCGGTGGCGGTGGCAGGTGGATGCAGGCGCCGTAGTAAGGCACCAGAAAGAATTCAGTGACCACCTGATTGTCATCAAATTCCAGTGGCACTAAAAAGCCGGCCATACGGATTTTCTGACCATCAAATTCCGGCCGCACATTGGTGGATTGCAGCGCCCGTTCCCAATCGTTTTTGGGCATGGTGTCCTGTGCCTGATCCACGGCCTGTCCAATGGCTGAGGCCATCTGATCCTGCATTGAGCCCTCCGCCACATCCGCCAGTTCTTCCGGCGGATTCGACAGAGCTTCATAGTCTTCGTCCGGCAACAGATCTGCAAACTCAATCTGCCGGTACTCACTGTCTGCTGCTGCCCCGGGAGCAACGCCCATCAGCAGTGCTCCGCTGAACAGCAGACAGGCCATTGTCTTAAGTGACCGGGATACGGACTTAAGCGTTCTGCATTCCGGTTTGATAAGCATCTTAATCATTACGGTTTCTCTCAGTTTCATCGCCCCTTTGCAGGCGATACCGTTATGGTATAACATACAAAAAAGTTACACTATAACATCTCATTACCAATTACCGGCGTAACCACCGGTGAGCATACCTTACACCAACCGAATACAGACGATAGGAACCCTGCATGAATACACGTTTTTCCCGCTCTGCATTAAGTCTTGTGATTGCGGCCTCCGGTCTGCTGTTGACCGCCTGCGGTGGCAGTTCCGGCAGCTCTGACAGTGGTGACGCGCACGAGCATGAGCATGAGCACGAACACAGCGGCCGCGTGCTGATCTCGGACAGCGGCAGCACAACCCTGCACGTATTCGACCAGGCGGAGGAAGCCTTTGAAACGCTGGACGACGATGCGCCAGCCAATGGCAGCACTCTGGTACTGGCGGACAATGGTTTGTCGGCCGCAGTACTGGGTAACAATTCAGTCTACTTCGTTCACTCTGGTCTGGAAGAGCACGATGATGATCACGACGACGATCATGACGAGCACGAGCACGAAGAAGCCAGCACGATTGACTTCACCATCACCGGCAGTTCAGTTGGCCCGGTGATTACCAGCCGCGGTCATTTCTCTGTATTGGCGGATGGTGAAACTCAGCTGGTGCCGGCTGAGGATATTGAATCCGTGACTGAAGCAGAAACCTTCAGTGCAGCACCTCAGACTTACCCGGCATTAGTTCTGGACGAAGCAACGGAAACCATGCTGGCATTCACTGGTGGCAGCGCCACTGTTTATGTTGATGGTGTTGCCGGATCAACAACTCAAACTTGTGCTACCCCATACCTTGCCGCTGAAAGCGAACATATCACTCTGTTCGGCTGTGGCACCGACAGCCTGTACTTCATCAGCCAGGAAGGCGATTTCGATGCCATCGACGAAGTTGACATCCCTGACGGCGTAACCAGCTGGCCGTCCGACTGGATCACCAACGGTGACGAAATTGTTGGCTACGACGGTTACACCCTGATTCAGCTGGATACCACTGAGACCACCGTCGGCGACACGGAATTGGTTAACGTTACTGCCAATAACGTAACGACTATGATCAGCTCAAGCTACGCTCCGGGTCTTTTCTGCTCCGCCGCCTATGCGACTGAGCTGAGCGGCTATGCTGCCGTCGTCAGCAGTGATGGTTTTGTATACATCGTTGATACGGATGACGAAGGCGGCGTACAGCGCATTCAGCTGGAGGACTCAGATCCTTCAACCCTGCTTTGCGGTGATCTGTCGTTAGCGCCGGCCGCTGAAGGTTTTGTTGTCGCTGATGATCAGGCAGGTCAGCTGTATTTCATTGATGCACACGACGGCGAAAGCTTCCATATTCATGAAACCCATGATCTGAGCAGCAGCATTACAGGCATCGCCGACATGGTATTTATGCATGCTATCGAAGGCGGTGAACACGACCACGATCACGAGCACTGATAAAACAGAACACTGAGTTCTGCCCGCCCGTGTTTATGACCGTCTGACCGTCATAAACACGGGCTATTTTCGTTTAGTCGTTATTGTTTTTTCTGAACAACTTCCCTGTTAAAACCGGATACTCCCATGCTGAAAAAAATCTCTGTTGCCATCACCCTGGTTAATATTGCCCCCTTGCTGCACGCCCACACTACAGAGCTGGACACGGTCGTTGTCAGCAGTGCCGGCCAGGATGCCATTGCTGATGTTGCCCAACCGGTCACCGTACTGGATCGTGATGCCATTGGTAAAAATTCAGGCGATACGCTGGGCACCCTGCTGGATAACCAGCCTGGTATCGCTAATGCTTCTTTCGGGCCCGGCGTCGGCCGTCCGGTATTGCGCGGTATGGGTGGCAGCCGGGTGAAAATTCTGATCGATGGCATGGACAGTAATGATGTTTCTGCCATGAGTTCTGACCATGCCCCAATGGCGGATGCCAGCGCCTCCGATCAGCTGGAGGTGATCCAGGGCCCGGCCACCTTACTGTATGGCGGTGGCGCCATTGGTGGCGTGGTCAACCTGATTGATCGTCGCATTCATGAGCAGGGGCTGAGCAGTGCTGACGGTAATATCCGTGGCGAAATCGCCGGTTCTTATCGCAGCAATGATAACGCCCGGAATATTCAGGCGCGTACCGATATGGGGAACGAACACTGGGTACTGCATCTGGATGGTTTTTCCCGCAGCAGTGATAACTATGAAAGTGACGGCGACGAAATTGAAAACACCGATACCGACAGTTCTGGCGGCAGTGTGGCATTAAGCCGTACCGGCATGCAGGGCTTTGTCGGCGCCGCGGTTTCCACGCTCAGTTACGACTATGGTGTTCCTAATGAAGACAACGAAGACAACCGGGTACGCCCGGAGCAGACCCGTTACGATTTAAAAGGCGCCTGGCAGCCGTTGAACTCGTCCTGGCTGGAGGAATGGCGCACCGAGCTGAGCTACACCGATTATGAACATGATGAAACCGATGAAGGTCTGGTCGTAGGTTTATTCAACAAGGAAACAACCAACCTGCAAACAAGGTTGCGTCACCAGATGTTTGCCGGCTGGCAAGGCAGCATTGGGTTACAGGCCAGTGTGCAGAATCTTCAGTTATGCCACGATCATGGTGGCTGCTCAGGCATCCCGGATTACAGTAATTTACCCTGGGACGGCAGCGCCGGCGCCAACCTGCTGAACGCTAACGGCTACAATTTTGCGCACTCCACGCCGATGCCGGAAACCGATACCACGGATATCGGCATTTATTGGGTCGAAAAACGCCGCTGGGCGGGCGAAGACCAGAACGGTTTAAACGGCACACTCGAACTGGGTGCCCGTGTCGATCAACGCACCATTGAGCTGGACCCGAAAAGGGTGAACCCGGCGCACCGTCAGGAACAGGGCTATTACGATGACACCCGTTTTACACCACTGACCTTATCCGCCGCCACCACCATTGAGTTATCAGATACACAATTAATCGGGATCAGTCTGGCGCGGGCCGAGCGTGCACCGGATGCAGAAGAAATGTTCTGGAACGGTGATCACCATGCGACCTTTTCATTCCAGTTGGATAACCCGGATCTGGATAAAGAAACCGCTTACACCCTGGATCTGAACTGGCGTTATACGTCGCAGCAGAATGCTGTCCGGGTTGCGCTTTATCACTATGAATATCAGGATTACATTTATAATGACCTGAAAGGATTTGCTGACCCTTATCACGGCAATATGGTTTACCGTCATGAACAGGGCGACGCGCGCTTCACCGGGGGTGAATTCAGCTGGCAACACAGTTTAAATCTTAACTGGCACCTGGATATCAACGCTGACTATGTACAGGCCTCACTGAACGATGGCGGCAATCTGCCACGCATCGCACCGGCTTCTGTATTGATAGCATTAAACTGGCAGAAAAACCTGTGGCAGGCCCGGGTCGAAAGTGAGCTGGTCGCTGAACAATCAGAAACGGCCGATAATGAATCCAGTACCGATGGCTATACGCTGCTGAATGCCAGCGTAAGCCGTGATATACGGATACAGGATCAGGAACTGAATCTTCGTGCAGCGATCCATAATATTGCCGATGAGGAAGCACGTAATCATGTTTCTTATCTGAAGGAATACGCTCCCTTACCGGGCCGCAGTGTTAACCTGGGTGCCCGCTGGCGTTTCTGATGAATACCCACAGATGGCCGTACCAGACGGCCATTTTATTTCTTTTGCAAAGAGCGGTTTGTTTATGAATAAAGCAGCACAACCGGCGCTTTTGCTGCGCGACCTCAGATTCGGATGGTCTGGTCAGCCGTTACTGAATATTCCCCGTCTCACCGTCAACAGTGGCGAGACGTTGTTCATCACCGGCCCCTCGGGTTGCGGTAAATCTACTCTGCTGAACCTGATTACCGGTTTACTGGTCCCCGACAATGGCGATGTTATGGTTAATGATCAAAGCCTGTCGGCATTAACTTCATCTGCCCGCGACCGCTTTCGTGGCCGCGAAATGGGGGTCATCAGTCAGACTCTGAATCTGCTGCCTTATTTAACGGTGGAAGAAAATCTGCAATTGATGCAACGCTTTGCCGGACAAAAAAACGATAGCGCCTGGCAACAACGATTGCTGGCGCAACTGAATCTGACCGATCAGTCTAAACAGACAGTCAGCACATTAAGCCTGGGGCAGCAACAGCGCGCGGCCATCGCCCGGGCTCTGGTGCACCGCCCTTCCCTGATTATTGCAGATGAGCCCACATCAGCGCTGGATGACGATAATAAGGCCGCCTTTATGACGCTGCTGATGGATGAAATACAGGCCTTTGATACAGCCCTGGTGATGGTCAGCCACGACCGTTCACTGGATGGTTATTTTCAACAGATTGTTGATCTGCCCGGTTTAAACAGGGAGGCAGAAGCATGTTAATTAAGCTCGCCTATAAAAGCCTGCTGCAGCGCAAAACCGCCGCCATACTGATTGTGCTGGCCATCAGCCTGAGTATGTCAGCCCTGTTGCTGACCCGCAGTTTAAGCAGCGAACTGAAAACCAGTTTTAATTCCTCGGTCAGTGGTACCGATTTAATCGTCGGTGCGCGCAGCCATCCGCTGCAGGTTCTGCTCTATTCGGTATTCCGTCTGGGCACACCGACACAGGCCATCAGCGCTGATCGCTTAAAAGAAATTGAGCAAATTCCACAGCGTCAATGGAGCTTTCCCATTGCTCTGGGCGATTCTTATCATGGTTATTCGGTGATCGGCACCACAGACGATTACTTCCGCTATTTTAAATATGGCCGTAAACAAGCGCTGCAAACAACAGACGGTAATGAACCGCATTTCACCCGGGTAAATGATACCGTTGTTGGCGCCACCGTTGCGCGCGAAAACAATTTTCATATCGGCGATGAAATTTATCTTAGCCATGGTGTGAACGCCCACAGCTTCCACGTGCATAAACAGGTTCCCTTCCGTATCAGCGCCATTTTAAAACCAACCGGCACACCGGTAGACCGCTCGCTTCATGTGCATATCGGTTTACTGCAGGCTGTTCATAACGAAACCTGGCTGCGTGAACATCATCTTGCTCACCAGCATAACGACCATAATGAACAGGCTGATGATCATGAAGAACACACCGATCAAGATGTTCATGATGAGCACGCGGATGAGCATTATCACAAAGAGCACGCAGATGAACATGAACACGCAGATGAACATGAACACGCAGATGAAC